>Ga0247804_10000016_pt1 | contig 128443 bp, 120 predicted proteins | sample UWRJL029104C1_FD_181142 | JGI IMG/M metagenome (GOLD analysis project Ga0247804, IMG submission 181142) | Plant litter microbial communities from Arlington Agricultural Research Station in Wisconsin, United States - UWRJ-L029-104C-1 | ecosystem: Environmental > Terrestrial > Plant litter >... | reverse complement strand
TTGAGGCTGTCGTCGGTAGTTGCGTAAGCAAGGCTACCAATAAATAGATTTTGAGACATATAGATACTCTTTTCTTCTTAGTACTTCTTCAGATCGACCTTGCTTGGTACTTTGTAGCGAAGAAGAGAGAGTATCTTACGAATAAGATAAGCGCTCACCTTTTGCTTTTACATACGGCGTGCTTCTGAACACGCTTAGTTAAGCATATTTTCAATAAAATAGCCATAGCAGGCACTATTGTTAGCCATTAAGCACTTTATAAGCTGCCACTGCCGAAGCGACCTGGTGCTCCCTTACGGTTTGGCTTCCGTCGCGAGTTTCCCAAAGGCTGTGGGCCAGCCAAAAACCAATTAAAACTTGCGCATAGTCTTGGTTGATAGCGGGTAAATGCGGGGTAATGTCCTTACCCGACTTGACGAGGTCAATCAGGAACATGGTAGCGTCTGCATTCTGAGGGCCTGTATCGCCCCAACTCCAGTCAACTAACCGTGTGCCGTAATCTGGGTGCCAAGCGATGTTCGACTGCCGTGCGTCGTTGTGGGCCATGAAAAGTTGCACATCTCTAGTTTGACCCAGCGCTTGTTCTTTAATTGTCGGCAATGTGGCAATAAGTGCTTCACTTAGTTCTGTTTGCTCAATGCTCCAGTTATTCGAGAAGCCACGAATTTTAGCGACAATATTCTGCAAAGATTCATCGTCAATTGAATCCCAGCCTTCCTCCCAAATGGTGCTGTAGGTATCTTTAATAGAATTATGGTATTCCGGCTGGACTGGGGGAGTAACGGCTTGTAATTGGTTGAACGCTTCAATCGTATCGTGAATGTACGTATTAAGCGCTTCCGGTTGTTTCGGTGCACGCCACTGCCAGCCGTCGTCTGGGTGAAGGGCGTCCATTGCAAGCACTGTGTCACCAATTAAAGCTACTCGGTCTGGGATATAACTAAACTGTTGCTGTTGAAGGTGATGAAACAATGTGTATTCTTTTTGTAAATAAGCCCGTGAATGCGCCTCTCGAAAGGCATCGCTAAAACGAGAGCTGTCGTGTGCCTTCACGAATAAATGGTCATTGTTGTGGCGGGTGAAGAAGTGGTCGTAAGCCATGTGCCCAGCATCAATAATAGTAATTTCTCTATCTTCAGCAGGAATACTGAGAATGTCCTCAATGGTTCGTGGCTTTTTTTGGACTTCAAGCGCTTTTTGAATAAGTGCGGCATGTGAACCGTACAAATTTTCTGGGAGCTCGTCGATGAAGTACCAACCAGCTTCACGGGCATCGTCGCCAGCTTGAACAGGAAGTGGTTCGGCAACGTTAAAAAGATACGCAGAGGTTTCTGGCCATGCGTTGGCAGTAGTACGCGGGTCATCGACAATACCTTGGTATATAAGCGTACCGTTTTCGTTCAGTACCAGCCCGGTTTCTTCTTCGAGTTCACGGTACGATGCCTTAATAGGTTCATTCAATTCTTCAGCATCGACAAACCCGCCCGGTAGTGCGAGGTCGCCAGTGTCATTGCGGTGGATTAACAACACGCGTGGACGGTCTTCAGTTGTTATGACAATTGGGTCGGCAGTGTAGTTCGGCCCCCATCCCCAGTACGCACCTTTGCCTGTTGGAAGTGGCCCAAGTTCGCCAAAATTAGGGTGGAGTGGACGACCTTCTAAATCAACATCATAGCCATGTGCAATAAAGAGCTCTGTTTCAGGTTGGGTAGGAAGGGAAGAAGACTTCTCGTGTTTTGTATTAAGCATAGGAAGGAGCTCCATTTAAACGGTCGCCATTTCGTAGGCACTGGCTACTTGCAGGCGAGCATCTTTTAACTCGATGTAGCGGTCAACTTGTTCTTGAGGTCCAGTGTGTTTGCCTTCGTTATCACTTAATTTTACTGTGTCGATGCCGTCAACATTTGTAGCTTTCATAACGAAGTTATTTGCACGAAGCCCCATGTCGTTCATGAGCGTTGTACCCCAGCCAAACATAATATTGATTTTGCCTTTGAAGTGGTCGGCAAGTTTAATAATTGCTTCAATATTGAGCCCATCGCTGAAAATAAGGGTCTTTGCGATTGGGTTTACGTTATTGTTCTTGTAAAATTCAATTGCTGCTTCACCAAATTCAACTGGGTCGCCAGAGTCGTGGCGAAGACCTTTCCATTGTTCAGCTTGCTCTTCACTGAAATCACTGAAGAAGAAGTCGCTCGTGAAAGTATCGGTAAGGGCAGTTGAAAGGTCGTCGCCGTAGCGTTCGTACCAGTCAAGCATCATTTGATGGTGGCCATCAAGTGGGTTTTGGTTGTTTTTATCGGCAATTGCCGCGTAGACCATTGGCATTTCGTGGGCGTAGGTTCCAATTGGTTTTAGCCCGTGCTTGTAGGCGAACCATGGGTTGCTAGTGCCAACAAAGTTGTCGGGGAGCTCGCTAGCGAGGCGTCCGATTGCGTGGTCTTGCCAAGCGGCGCTGAAACGGCGGCGGGTACCAAAGTCGGAAAATTTAATATCAGGGCGTTCTTTGAGTAAAGCGATTTTCTCGCTAAGGCGTTCGTCGCCAGTTTTCCAAAGCTCATCAACATCTAATCCCTGTGCATGCATAAGCCCAGTATAGTACTGTTCGTTAATTTCGCTCATAACGACAGTCTCCCAAAGGCTCGCTGCAGCCCATGGTCCAGTGGTGTGAACTGCTAAGTCGTTTGTTTCTTCGTCGAGTGTTACATCGACTTCGCTTAACTTAAGGTCGGAAAGAAATGTAAGGTAGGGTTCGTCGAAACGGGCAGTGCCGTCTTGGGCTTGAAGACCGGCAAAGTAGGCGATTTCTTCGGACGTAAAACCATTTTTTGCAATTGTTTCGAAACGAGCTTTTAGGTTTTCAATATCTACATACTGCGCGAGGGGGAATTCACCTGCACGGTTTTTCATAGTGAACGTCACTTCAGCAGCAGGGAAGCGCTCGAGTGCAACTTGGCCCATAGTCAGTTTGTAGAAGTCGAGGCCATCGCTTAAATGACGTTCAGATTCTGGAGTTTTTTCGGGAGTGTAGGTGAGTGTTTCGTTCATAATATGTCCTTATTTCGCGAGACGAAAAGCGTCTTCTCTTAAAATTGCTACGGTGTTTACGAGGTGCGCACCGGCTCTGTCCATTTGGGCGAGTGCTTTGCGGCCGTCGTTCGCTTCGATATTTACTGCTTTTACAGCATCGTTTACGACGTAAATTTGAAGTTCACCTTCGCCTGGATTAACGCGAAGCCCATCAAGTACTGAGTTGAGTACACAGTAATCGGTCGCAAGTCCGCCAAAAATAGCTGCAACGCGTTCGCGTCCAACAGGGGTGATAATAGTCTCAAGAGTGCGCCCGTCAGGGGTGATGCCTTCAAATGCTGAATATCCATCAGTTTGCCCCATACCTTTGTTGATAATAGTGTCATTATTTCGAATATCGAGGCTTTTAGCTAAGGCAGCACCTTCAGTTCCAGCAACGCAGTGTACGGGCCAGGTATTGAAGTGGGGAGTAGTGGTAGGGTGCTGGTCGCCGGTTGCAACAACGAGGCCATTGTTCATACGAGTGAATTCGTTCAGGCTATTAAGGGGTTTAATAACTTGGTCGCCGTTCGTAACTGCCAAAGCACCACCTGGCAAAAAGTCATTTTGTACATCGACGTTAATTGTTACGATTCTATCAGCAGTAAATTTTTCCATTGTAAGTGCTCCTTTGCTTACTAAGTGTATTTATTACACTATCTACATTCAATACTATACCTTACTTATTGTTAAGTCAACACTAATTGCATATATCCCCTATTCGCGGTATACTACGGACATAACAGAAAGAAGACTATACCGTGGCAATGCCGAATGACATCATCTTTGTCCGTCATGGACAATCCGAAGCAAACATCATCCAAAAATTGGGAAAACTCGAGGAACATCATCCACATGAGGCTGATATTAATGACCGTCCAGACTGGCAACAGCGCTTGTCTGAAAAGGGAATAGACCAAGCTAAGAATGCAAAGCTATGGATTGATGCCAATTTAGGTGGCGTTAATTCTTTTGATGCTCGGTATGTATCGCCATTTCTTCGAACCCGTGAAACTGCTGCATATATTGGTGGGCTTGATACCGGTGAATGGACTATCGATGACCGGATTGTTGAACGTAGCTGGGGTGTGTATGGAATTGTGCCTCGTGCTGAACAACGAGCGCATTTCCCACTGACCGTGAAGCTGCAAGACATTACGCCTTGGTACGTTCGTTTTGACGGTGGTGAAAGTATGCCAGATGTGTATGGACGCTTCCGTGATTTCCAAGGAACGCTGCATCGCGAACAATCTGGTCGCCGGGTTATTGTTGTGTCTCACGGTGATTTTATTAACGTGGCCCGTTATGGCATTGAACGTATGCGCCCTGAGCAATGGGAAGCGATTGACCGTGACCCGAAGTTTACAATTAAAAACTGCAGTATTACGCACTATACTCGCGTAAATCCCGAAGATGCCGATGATATTCGCGATAAAATTACTTGGCGCCGCATGGTGTATCCAGATGCAATTGAAGAATCTCCAGATAATGGTGAGTGGATTGAATTACCAGCTCGCCAACGTTTTAGTGGCGAAGAATTATTGAAACAAGTAGCATTTGCACCTCCACTCTTAAAGGATGAGCGTGAGCTATAAGTACCTTCTATTGCCGGGCCGTCATCAGGCAATTACTCGCTTTCAAGTAGCGCATCTAAATGCTTTATTGGGTCACGAAGATGTTGATAGGAGTGCGCAAATTGTTTGGGCAGTCACCAGCGCCAACCATTCTGGTACACAGCGTAACCCTATTTCGGGAAGTCGTCGGGTTGGAATGATTGAAGCGGTAAGTGCCGTTGAAAAGCTGCCATCACAGGCATATCGCATTACGAACATGACCGCGAAGCCAAACTTTGCACATTACGTCCTTGAAGAAATTCGGCTCGAAAGTAAAGGTCGTGTCCATATGGAGCCGGAAAATACATTGGTCATTTGTTCGACAAAAGAAGTTGCTCAACAGTATGCCGATTTAGGGTTTGCTATCGATAGTGCCGAATACGACGAAACATTCACAACACAACGAGGCCAGCGCCCTTGGGATGTTATCGAAGAACTTATTAAAAGTGGTCCACAGTGGCGTTCAAGCGCAATTGTTCAGGCTGAATTAAACCCAACTTGTTTTGAGTACTTTGTACACTACGGCTTAGGCGATGATATTGTCGAAATTTTCCAAGACCCGTTAATTGATAGTGATGATGGTGACATAACAACCACCCGCGATTACGCAGTGTATCGGCAAGCCTTTGAAGACGGGGCTCAGCGTAAGGTCGCAGAATTTGTGAACCACGTAAAACCGGGGCGTATTTTGGATGTTGGCTGTGCGACAGGCGAAACATTGAAAATATTGGCAAAGCGACCAGACCTTTTTGAATCTGACTTTTACGGCGTTGAGGCTGCTCGGCCGCTGTATCAAATTTGCCAACAGCGTATTCAGAATGGCGAATTTGGAAACGCGAATATGTTCTTTTACCAGCGAAACATTATGCGCAGCTCGCTCTTTCCGCATAATTCACTAAATACTATTATTACTATGGCGTTGACGCACGAAATTGAATCGTACTTAGGCCGTGATGAGTTGCTCCGATTTATTAAGCGAATGTACGATATCACTGCGCCGGGCGGGGTATATATAAATTACGATGTGGTTGCGCCGCATGATAAAGACCGTATTGTTTATGCCACGTTAACTGATACTGATGGCGAAAATCCAGATGAACTATTTCCTGACATTCCAGAATCTGAATTTCCTGAGTTCTTTAAAACACTTTCAACGAAGGCGCGTTTTAGCCGTTTCGTAAAAGACTTTCGCGCAAAAGAAGGTGACCAAATTAAGGTAGAACATACAACCATTGATAACGTTGAATATGTAGTGCTGCGTTACGCTGACCTTTGTGATTTTTTGGCTAAAAAAGATTACGTTCAAAGCTGGCATAGTGAAATGCACGAACGATTTTGTTTTTGGGAATATAGCGATTGGATTTCTGCACTGACTGAAGCTGGATTTACAATTGGCGAAGGCACCGAAGCAAAACAGAACACTTGGCTTATTGAAAACCGCTTTGCACCCGCCGCTCATGTATACGAAATGAATGATGGCGCATTAACTGAACTTGAACACCCAGTTACCAACGTGCTTCTGATTGCACAAAAACCACTCGTTTAGGATAATCATGAATACTATGAATATGATGGAACATAAAGGCAACGTACTTATCCCTACGATCGCGTATGGTGATGCTGCTGGATTACCGGTTGAAACACGCACCGCGGAGTACATCGAACAAAACTACGGAACTATCCGTTCGCTGTTGCCTACAAAAGAGAACCCGCTTTTCATGGGTGAGAACGAGCCAGGTATCTGGAGTGACGATACTCAGTTAACGTTGGCCGTTGCGAAAGCTTTAATTAAGGCGGACGGTTTTGACGTACACGCTATGGCCGATGCGCACCTTGACGCATACGGATCAACCAAAGAAATTTTCCGAAAAGGGAAATGGGTGAAACGTGGGTGGGGCGGTTCTACTATCGATGCGATGGAGAAAATTAAAACAGGTGTATCACCTTTAGAATCAGGAACGCCCGATGGATCAGGTAATGGCGTGCTCATGAAAATTGCGCCACTTATCTACTGGCAGGCAGTTCGCGGAACATCTGACGAAGAACGATATGTGCAGTATGATGCGTTAACAAATATGACTCATGATAGTCCGATAGCTCGATTAACAACTCGTGTACATGGCGATACGCTTACATACCTTATGAAGAATGGCTACGAACGAGAAGCTTTTTTAGATGAGATAGCGAATTCAGTTTCCAAGCATGAAGACGCAACTTGGTCTCATAGCGAAGCGCGTGAAATACTTTCATATCTTCCAGAAGTTCAAACTCGAAATGATGTTCTGAACCGTACCGATGCCAAAGGTTTTTACGCACCACAAACACTTGCTATGGCGTACGGTGCATTTGTTCTAAACGAAGCTCGCACAACCGATTCAGTGTACGAAGCGGTTAACTTAGGTGGCGATACTGACAGTACTGCGTCAATCGTTGGGGCGATGAGTGTACTCGCATCACGCGAAGTGGTCCTTATTCCCATTGATCACCAGCAACTTGACCAGCTGCAAATGTTGAAACGGGTTTCAAGAGAGTTAGCGCAAAGCGCTTTGCAATCAGTCGAAACTACGCGATAACACAACAAGCGTATCTGAATTGAAGCGGTGTAGCCGTGCTGGACGGTGAGCACCTTCACGGCGCATTTCTTCTGTTTCTTCGGTGAGGCCAAGGCTGAGGAATTTCTTGCGGAAATTACGCTTATCGAGTTCGTGTCCAAAAATAGCTTCGTAGGCTGTTTGTAATTCGGCGAGGCTAAATCGTGGCGGCAGGAAGGCATATACTGCGTTTGTATACGTGAGTTTTGAAATAAGCCGTTGGTGGGCGTATTGAATAATGTCTTTGTGGTCGTAGGCGATTTCTGGAAGGTTGTCGACAGGGAAAAATGCTGCGCTGCCGTCATCGCTGGTTGGAACGAGGTCCCGGCCTGCGCCCATGTAGGTAACTGAAACGGCGTGGCCGCGTGGGTCACGAGCGACGGTATCGAATGTGTAGAGTTGTTCGATATAGCTGAGGTCTTTGATAACGTTTATACCAGATTTGTATTCAACAACGCGTTCAAGTGCTTGAATAGTTGTTTCACCTTCAGGGCTGTAGCCACCAGGGAGTGCCCATTGTCCAGCGAATGGTTCGTGCGCGCGCTTCACTAAACAAACATGCAAGATGTTGTCGATAAGCTGAAAGATAACCGCATCGACGGTAAGAGTAGGTGGTACATATGGGGTCGTGTACTTCATACAATTAGTATAGCGTACTCGTTGTATTTTCGATTGGTTCAATGATGTCTTTGCCCCAAAAATTAACTGTTGCTACCCCATCATCGAGTGTTATATGAGTAAGTGAAACATTATCTGTACGGTGAGCAGGGTCTATAGTCGTTTCAAAATGACTCCAGTTTAAAAGCCGTCCAACGTAAGCTCGAATTGACTGGCCATGGGTTGCTGCAAGCACGACACTATTTGGATTGCGCTTTTCGGCTCGTTTGGCCCAGCCGGCTATTCGGTTTGCTGCGTCGTTGAGTGATTCGCCGCCTGGCAGTGCGAAATCATGAAGCTGTTTATCGATTAATGCGAGGACTTCTGGTGTATACACTGCGCTTCGGGGGGCTCCTTCACTGGAACCTTGGCTCATTTCTTGCAAGTCGAGGTCAATAAAATAGCCGTTTTGTTGGTCGAGTGTTTCGTTATAAATATCGAGGAGCGTCTTGGTTCGTACTGCGGGTGAAGAATAAAATGCGTCAGGTGCTGGATACAAAGTCGAAAATGCTTTAGCAAACTGGCGCGCTTGTTCTTCTCCACGCTTAGTAATAGGGGTTTCGTTACTTCTTCCACCCACTACTGAGCGATCTGCATTTAAAGCCGATTCAGGGTGACGTACAAGATAAATTTCAGTCATAGGTGATTCCATTATAGCGTACCGGCGTTGTAAGCAGCTTCAGCCGGCATGCGCCAGTCGCCCTTAGGGCTGAGGCTAATACCAACCTTGGCGCCATCTGGCATTGCTTGGCGTTTCCATTGGTTTTGATAGAAGCGTTTCATGAATACATCAAGCCATTTGTTTATTTCTTCGGGTGTACGAGTACCTTCAAATGCTTTGATTGCAAGGTAGCCAATTTTTACTTTCGGTTCTAACCAGCGTAGGTGGTGATAGAGAAAGAAGTCGTGTAGTTCGTAAGGCCCAATGAGGTCCTCAGTTTCTTGACTAATTGTCTTACCATCACCGGTCAGTTCTGGTGAAACAGGTGTGTCGAGAATATCTTCAACAATCGTTGCTGGGTAGGGAGGAAGTTTATTTGCAGCGTGACGAACAAGTGTTCGCACAAGTGTCTTTGGGATTGACGCGTTTACATTGTAATGAGACATATGGTCGCCGTTATAGGTACACCAGCCGAGGGCAATTTCACTTAAGTCGCCAGTGCCGAGTGCTAGGCCGTTGATTTGGTTGGCCTTATTAAATACCAGTGCCTGGCGGATGCGGGCTTGGGTGTTTTCAAAGGTTACGTCTTCATCCCCGCCGTGTTGAATGGCTTCAAGCTGGGCTTTTGCTAGATCAGCTATGGCAATTTCTTCGTTGGTAATACCTAATGATTCGGCTAAGTTAATGGCATTATTTTGTGTACGGTCCGAACTAGCGGTGCTTGGCATGGTAAGGGTGTGAATAAGGTCACCAGGCTTCATCTCAAGTACTTCTGCGGCGCGGATGGCAGCAATAAGGGCAAGGGTAGAATCGAGTCCACCAGACAGCCCTAGGATAACTTTTTTAATGTGCGCACTACGTAAACGCATTGCTAAACCGGTTGCTTGAATATTTAGAATTGTATCGAGGCGTTCGTCGAGGTATTCGTATGAACTTTTAGGGATGAACGGGTGAGCATCAATTGTTCGCTCTAGTGTGTCTTGCGCCGGAGTGACATAGGTTTCTGTTGGTGTGATGTCTTGGCGGTTGGGGAAGTTCGTTGTTTTCAAACGGTCATGGGCAATGTGCTGCATATCGATATCGGCGGTCATCATTCGACGAGGTGGGGTAAAAGGTACTCGCTCGTCAAGCATAGTACCTAACTCGTTAATCATTGCGTGGCCGCCCATTACAATTTCAGCTGTCGATTCTGTTTGGTCAGCGCTACTGTAAATATAGCCAGCCACATTACGGGCGGCGGTATTAGCAACGAGCCCACGACGGTACTGTGCTTTTGCAACTGCTTCAGGTGAAGCAGATGGATTTGCAATTAAGGTGGCGCCATTGGCAACCAGATGCGTGCTGGGTTGTTCAGGAACCCAAAGGTCTTCGCAAATTTCGATGCCGACAAGTTCGTCGCCAATGGCAAACAATTGTTCGGTACCAAAGGGAACATCGACGCCATTAACCGTAACGAGTGTATTCGGTTTTCCATCCCAAGTTTGATACCAGCGTTTTTCGTAAAACTCGTTATAAGTAGGGAGGTTTTGCTTTGGCACGATACCGCGAATTATACCTTCTGAAACTACAGCGGCACAGTTATAAATAGCGCTGCCAACTTTAAAAGGTAACCCAACAACAGCCGCAGTGTTTTGACCTTTGGTTGCTTCAGCAATTTCATCAAGACCGTCTCGAGCAGCTTTCAGTAGGGAGGGCTGGGCGACTAAATCTTGAATAGTGTAGCCCGTAATAGAAAGCTCGGGGAATACAACAAGTGAGGATTGCGCATCCACTGCGTCTTTGTATAATTTTTTTATTGCTTCGACGTTAGTAGGGACATCGCCAATTGACACTTCGGGAGTAGCAGTAGCGACGCGTAAAAAGTCTTGGTTTGGAGCGTACGGGGCGGTTTCTGAAATATTGTTCATAGTTATGTTCCTTTTTACACTAACTTGATATATACTAATGGTAGATGATACTTAGTGTAAAGTCAACAATAAGTTAGGAACAGTTATGGAACAGATAAGAAAACAAGAAACAATCATATATGGCGGCGCATTTAACCCCCCTACCCTAGCGCATAAAGCAATTCTCGATGCCTGTGCTGACTACGCGCAAACCAGGCAAGCTGATGTGTGGGTAATGCCTAGTGGTGATAGGCAAGACAAGACAATTCGAACGTCTCGTGCCATGCGCCTTGCTTATATTGATGCAATGATTGAAAGCGTTGATAACACTGAAGTCGTGCCACAAGTTGTGACGACCGAACTTGATCGAACCATTATGGTTGAAACCTACGATACGATAAAAGAACTTGAAGCTGAATACCCTGATCGAACTTTTACTTTCGTATTCGGTGCAGACTCTACTGAAACTATGGCCAGCTGGCATGGTGGTGAAGAATTGCTCGCGAACCTATCTATGTTAGTTGTTGAACGTGAAGGGAGTATCGTAAACCCCATGGCTCGACACGCTGTGCGCATGCAAGTGAATACGCCGAACGTCAGTTCTACCCAGGTCCGTGAACGTCTCGCTGCTGGTGTTTCAGTTGCCGACCTTGTCGCCGCACCGGTTGCACTGTTGTTGCAATAAGCTTGTGTTTTGCGAAAGTACGTAGCATAATAACGACATGCTGATGCGCATGGGGGCTTAAACTCCAAGCGCTGAATCAAAACAAACACTGAATCTGCGGCCCCGGGTGGGCGCGCACCAGCAAAATAAACATCGCCTCTAGAAGTAGAGGCGGTTTTTTGTTTTCTAAAAGATAGGATTAAGGAGTTACGGGTGTGTAAATGATATCAATTCCGTAGAAAGCATCCACGGCTGTTGTTGAGACACTAATAGCACCACGCCCGACATACGGTGTTTCGCTCAGGTAGGTGCCGGGTCGAGTGGTTGAGCCAATAGGGTTGTATTGATCTGTGCCCGAGATAAATACATAGTGGTTTCCACCGGCGAACTGTATGGCTAACGTAATAAGATCGACAGGTCCTGAGGCATTGGTAATTTTTGAAATTGTTACAGGGTTGTCGAATACAATATCAGTCCATGTGCCTGCTGTTCGTGTGCCCGAAAATGCCTTTGTCGCTGCAGGGGTCTGAGAGAAAGTGGCCGTGCTTGAGACATCACTTCCTGTCCAGTTATGTGTATAGGCATATGCCGTTACGCCAAGTGACAGAAACGTGCTATCTGCATTTGAGGGATTGTATATTCGTAGTCCGGTCACTTTAATACCAGAGTTTTCAGTTGTGTAGAAACGGTTGCCAAGTCTTAGTGAGCCACCACCGTCTGTGTATATTGTTTGCCCTGTACCAGGTGCTGAGTTATTGAAAATACTGTAACTTACGACCGGAGTCGAGCTTGAGCCGTCTGTCGCTACATCACCCGTACCCGGTACGCCAACAGCACCATTACATATACCAGTTTTAGGGTTTAATACTGCGCTCGTAATGTAATACGTACGGCCATCTTTACTCATCGCCATGCAGAATGTTTTGCCGTCGGAAGAAACGCCATATGTGTATGTTGTGCCACTGCCACTCGTAAAGCCATCGAGGCCTGCAGCCGACATGCTTGCAGGGTATACACCGGCATCGTCGTTCAATTTCGCGAGTTCAAGTTTTTGCGTTGCTTGTGATAAAGTGTTTTGAATTGCAGCATCTTTTGCGCGTTTCGTTATGCCGTTGTAAGAGACGATAGTAATGGCGGCAAGAATCGCAATCACAACTATCACAATTAATAGTTCGACAATCGTGAACCCTTGTCTAGACTTCGTATACTTTAGTGTATCGCGGTCAGCTTTACGCATAGTTATTTATACTATGAACCATGAGTACGATGAATACAATACGCAAATATTCTGTGTCATAATGGTCTTATGTTTAAAAAGTATATACGCTCTAAATTAGAAGCAGCTGTGAAGAAATATTTCAAAAAGCACCCGAACGTAAAACTCGTTATTGTCGTGGGGAGTGTGGGCAAAACTAGCACGAAAATTGCAATCGGAACCGTACTAAGCGAGAAGTACAAAGTGCGTTTGCACGAAGGTAACCACAATTCAGAATTAAGTGCTCCGCTGGCTATTTTAGGCGTCGAATTCCCTGATAATATTCGTAAGCTGGGGCAATGGCTCAAAGTATTCAAGGCGGTGAAGCAACGAATCAACCAGCCTGATGATGTTGAAGTAATCGTACAAGAACTTGGTACTGATGGTATTGGCCAGATTCCTCATTTCGGTACGTACTTAACACCAGACCTTGCAGTTGTGACGGCTATCTCTGCTGAACACATGGAATTCTTTAAAACACTTGATAACGTTGCCGCCGAAGAATTATCAGCGGTTAACTACAGTAAGCAAGCGCTGATTAACCGTGATGACATCAACGGTTCGTATGCAGCAAATATTGTTAATGCCAATATTAGTACGTACGGAACAAACGACGTCGCTGAATACCGATTCGTTACCAGTGATTACGCCTTTGAAGATGGCTTTACGGGGCTATTTTACGCACCAGAATGGGCGACGCCTGTTGAATCAACGCTACACTTAATGGGTGACCATAGTATTCGTGCAGCAGTTGCGGCCGGTGCGGTCGGGGCGAAGCTGGGAATGTCTGCAGCTGAAATTGCCGGTGGTATGCAAAAAATTCGTGCCGTCCGTGGACGAATGAATGTGCTTCGCGGCATGAACGACTCTATTATTATTGACGATTCGTATAATTCCAGTCCACTTGCGGTCCAATCTGCATTGCAAGCGCTGTATCAATTAAAAGTTCCACAAAAAATTGCCGTGCTAGGAAGCATGAACGAACTAGGCGATACTTCGGCTGCTGAGCACGAAGCCCTTGCGCAGTGGTGTGACCCACTCCAGCTGACCCATGTTATAACTGTCGGTGAAGAAGCTGCAAAATACCTTGCACCTGCAGCACGCACGCACGGTTGCCATACGGTGAGCTTTGAAAGTCCGCTAGAAGCTGGCGCATATGTTCACAAGTACCTCGAAAAGGGTACAGCAGTACTATTCAAGGGCTCACAAGGTGGAATTTACCTTGAAGAAGCGGTTAAAATGATTCTCCACACGACTGAAGATGAAGACAAGCTTGTGCGTCAATCACCTGCATGGATGGCGAAGAAGCAAAAATTCTTCGACTCACTTACGAAGTAGTTTGTTTTGTGTTAAACTTACTCTGTTATGGAGCGATATAATCCCTCGGTCATCGAACCGAAATGGCAACAAGTTTGGGAAGACCAAAAAGCCAATGAAGTTAGTGTAGATACGTCTAAAGTGAAGACGTATGTTGCTGGCATGTTCCCGTATCCTTCGGGCGCTGGTATGCATACAGGACACGCTTTCGGCTATTCGATTTCTGACGTTATCGCTCGCTTCTATCGCCAGCATGGTCACAATGTTATGCAACCTATGGGCTGGGACACATTCGGTTTACCTGCTGAGAATTACGCTATTAAAACCGGTCGTCAGCCTGCTGAAGTTACCGCTGAAAACATTGCGAACTTCAAAAAACAATTCAAGCGGATGGGTATGTCTATCGACTGGTCCCGTGAATTAAACACCAGTGACCCTGAATACTACAAATGGACCCAGTGGGTGTTTACGCAGATGTTCAAAAAAGGCCTCGCATACCAAAAGGAAAGCCTGCAGTGGTGGTGTCCCGTCGATAAGACGGTCCTTGCAAACGAACAAGTAGAAGCGGGCCACTGTTGGCGCTGTGGTTCACTTGTTGAAAAGAAATCTATGAAGCAGTGGTTTTTCAAGATTACTAATTACGCCGATGCTTTGCTTGATGAAATTGAAGACCTTGATTGGCCGCAGAAAATTAAGACCGCCCAAACTAACTGGATTGGTAAATCACAAGGTGCTGAAATTGAATTCAAACTTGATGGTCGCGACGATGCAATTACTGTTTTCTCAACTCGCCCCGATACTATTTTCGGTGCAACGTTTGTTGTCCTTGCACCAGAGCACGAACTTGCGAAAAGTTTAGCTGTTGGCGACTTTAAAGAATTTACTGAAGAATATATTAAAACCGCAGTCAAGAAAAGTGAAATTGAACGCACCAATGACACCAAAGAAAAGACTGGCGTGTTTACAGGTAGTTATGCAATTAACCCAGTAAGCGGCGAAAAGGTACCTGTATGGATTGCTGATTACGTACTAGGCGGCTACGGTACTGGTGCGGTTATGGCTGTCCCTGCACACGACGAACGTGACTTTGCGTTTGCGGAGAAGTTCAACCTACCAATTATCCAAGTGGTCCAACCGGAAACTGGTAGGCCGCAAGAGAATCCTGAATACCGTAAAAGTATTGTGGCGATTGTTCGTGACCCTAAAACCAATAAGTACCTATCTATCAACTGGGGCAAAGAGCTTGGTGGTAACTTGTTCGTTGGTGGCGGCCTCGAAGAAGGTGAAGATATTGTCGAAACCGCACTCCGTGAGATTACCGAAGAAACTGGCTACGCAAATGTTCAGCTTATTAGTAAAACTGATACTATTCACCACAACTATTTCGCACACAGCAAAAATGTCGCTCGACGTATTGAGGCGAACGCCTTGTTATTCGAACTGGTAGACGATACAAAAGTCGAAACCGCCCTTGAAGCAAATGAAGAAGGTAAATTTACTGTCGAATGGTTAAGTGAAAAAGAAATCGTTTCAAAAGTGCGCGACGAGTTGCACGCAACCAGCTTCGACTTGCTTGTTGGCGGAAAGATTTACCATGGCGAAGGCATCCTTGTAAACTCAGGCGAGTTTAACGGCGTATCAACAAGCGATGCTCGGGAAACTATCGTCGCTTGGCTTGAAGAGAAGAAATTGGGCCACACGCAAACTACCTACAAAATGCGTGACTGGCTTATTAGCCGCCAACGTTACTGGGGTGCACCTATCCCGATTATTCACTGTGAAATTCACGGTGCGGTTGCGGTACCTGAAGACCAGCTTCCGGTTGTCCTTCCTGTTATTGAAGATTTCGCACCGAAGGGCGATGGCAAATCTGCTTTAGCGCGTGCGACTGATTGGGTCAATACTACTTGTCCTGAATGTGGCGGCCCGGCACTTCGTGAAACTGATACTATGGATGGCTACGCTTGCTCGAGTTGGTATTTACTTCGTTACGGCGACCCGCACGATGCTGAAAAAGCGTGGGACCCTGAAACGATTAACTACTGGAATCCACTTGATTTCTACGTTGGCGGTGACCACGCCGTAGCTCACTTGTTGTATGTTCGTTTCTGGACACACGTGTTCCACGACATGGGCCTCGTTGACTTCAAAGAACCGGTGAAGAAATTGGTATACCATGGCTATATTAATGCCGAAGATGGTACAAAGATGAGCAAGAGTAAGGGGAACGTTGTTGACCCGCTTGATGTTATCGAACAAGGCTACGGTGCGGATTCACTTCGAACCTACCTATTATTTATGGGTCCAATTGAGCTTGATGCTGCTTGGGATTCACATGGGATTGCTGGTGTGTATCGTTTCTTGAACCGTATTTGGACACTTACGCAAGAATATCAAACTGCCCAAAAGAATATGACACAAAATGACAATGCTATTCGCGTTGCACAGCACAAAACTATCCGTAAAGTAACCGATGACATTCGTCGGCTTAGCTTCAATACGGCAATTTCTGCACTTATGGAATTCGTAAATGAACTGTATAAGTTTAAGGTTGATGGGTTCTCTAAGGATGCATGGCACGAAGCATTAACAACACTTGTTCAGCTTGTTGCGCCAATTGCACCGCACATTGCCGATGAGCTTTGGAGCCAACTCGGCGGTGAAGGCTTAGTGCAGAATGCTACTTGGCCAAAGTGGGACGAAGCATTGATTGTTGAAGACACTATTAGTATTGCCGTTCAGGTAAACGGAAAACTCCGCGGTGAAATTACCGTTGGAAAAGACGAAGGCGAAGAAGTTGTGAAAGCTCAAGCTCTGGCACATGAGAATGTCGTAAAATTCTTAACAGGTGAGCCAAAGAAGGTTATTTACGTCAAGGGACGACTTGTCAGTATTGTTGTTTAGATAGAGCTATTCGCCTGATTGACTGCTGTCAGAATTTGGAAAAACTGGTCCAATAATATCATTTTCAGGAATTTGAGGCTCATTTATAGGTCCATCGTAGACTTTAACTTGAACTGACGGAGTAGGATCTAGCTGCGGCGCGCCAATAACATACTTTTCGGGTGTCTGAGGATTATTGTCGTGGTCAGCTAAGTTGGCCGTTTCATAGTGATATTTAGTTGTATCTCCATAAACAGGAGATGGAATTGTAGCTGTCTCAACCGAGCGAATCTGGTCTTGGCCGACAACAATAGCTTCATTACCGTCCTTTGCCTCGGGGTTGATGTCTGTTAATACAACAGAATATGTTTCGCCCGGTTGTGGGTTTTGGGCTTTTGCAGAATCAACAAGTGGTTCGTAGGTTCGGGCAGCAGCAGCTTCGTAATCGTTGCCGAGGTTTGTTTCAACAATTTCAAGGGCTGGGTCAATAAGGTTTGAACCTTGCGTAACATCAATTTCGCCAATTACTTGCTGAGAGTCGTAGGTTGCGTTAATTGCTGCTTCGATTGAGTTGTTATATGTATCGAGTGAAGCTTGTTCAGCATTGTGAGTTTCTTGGATTATTTCTTGATTTTGTTCTCGTTGAGCATTTTGTCCTATAGCAAAAGCACCAGCACCTGCTAATAGAATGCCGGAAACTGCACCAGCTCTCAAAGCTGCTTTTTTCAAAAAATCGTCGTTATCTTGTGTGTTTATTTCTTTTTCGCTCATGTTACGTATAGAATACCATATTTGTTTAAAAACAATACTATAAGCGTAACCACTTGAGTATCCCCGTCAAAAATAGTATAATGAGCCTAAGTTTAATAACACCTAAGAAAAGGAGTTCTTTCAATGGGACAACCAAAGAAGCAGAGTAGCCCTCGCAAGACCGGCCTCCGTCGTAGTCACTTACGGCTTGAATTAGCTCGTCGTGTGAACGGTAAGTCACCTGTAAAGGCGACTGCTACACGCAAAGAAACTGGCAAAGTAGTTAAAAAAGCTACCGTCAAAACACCTACAGACAAAAAAGCCGCTAAGTAATTAGTATCTTTAGTACATCTGTTAATTTAAAAAATAATCAAAGAGAACTAACGCATTATGGCATCTAATCGTCATCTCGGTCGCATCGTCGCACTACAAACTCTGTATGAATACGAGTTTCGTGTTGATTCTGAAGACAAATCGGTCGACATTCAAGAAATCTTGAAGCGTAATTTAGACCGCTACGAAACAGCGATTGACGATACTCAGTTCGTCGAAACCCTTGTCGCCGGTGTCATTGAACACCAAACATCTATTGACGATAAGCTTCGACCAATTGCGCCAGATTGGCCAATTGAACAAATCGCTCGGGTTGACCGGAGCATTCTTCGTATCGGTGTGTATGAACTACTACACCAAAGCGATATTGTTCCACCTAAAGTGGTCATTAACGAAGCAGTTGAACTAGCTAAAGCGTTTGGTTCGGATAACTCAAGTAAGTTTGTAAACGGCGTGTTAGGAACAGCATACCGAACTCTTATAGAGGGAGCCGAAAATGCCAGCAGCACCACAGTTTGATAAGTTTAAGAAATACTTTTCACGCAAAAAACCATCTATCCAAGAAATTGTTCGCGAGCCAACAGCTGGCGGGATTGTTTTTAGGCATGGCGAAAAAGGCGTAGAAATTCTTCTCATCCAAGATGCGAAAGACCGTTGGACGATTCCAAAAGGTCACATTGAAGAAGGGGAGACTGCCCAACAGACAGCTCGGCGTGAAATTGGTGAAGAAGCTGGCCTTAGCCAGGTTGATATTCTTGGATGGCTTGGTAAAATCCACTTCCGTTACCGCCGTATCGACAAACTTGTTCTTATGACAACCCAAATTTATTTGGTACGGGCTAAAGGCGATACGAACGATATCCAAAAAGAAGAGTGGATGAACGGTATTAAATGGTTTACATTCCAAGATGCCCTTGACGCTATTGAGTATGAAGACATCGGTAAACTTATGCTTCTTGCTATGAAGCGTATTCGCACGGAGAAACTATAATGACTGGTATGTTAACTGCGCCGTATCAAGAATTCGCTCGTAATGTTCTTGGGTTCGAATTCGAAAACATCGATTTACTCATTACTGCTTTAACGCACCGTAGTTATGTAAATGAACACCGTAAAAGTGTCAGTCAACACAATGAACGACTTGAGTTCCTGGGCGACGCTGTCCTAGAGTTGGTTGTCACTGATTTTTTGTTTCGTAACTATAACGAAGCTGAAGGTATTTTAACCAGCTGGCGCGCGTCGCTTGTACGTACTGAAAGCATTGGCGAAGCGGGTACGAAAATTGGTTACGAACCACTTGTTCGCATGAGCCGTGGTGAAAAACAGGGCGGAGAACGGGCACGGATGCAAATTCTTGCCAATGCCTTTGAAGCACTTATTGGTGCAATTTACCTCGAGCGCGGATACGATGACGCTGCAGTATTTATTGCCAAACACATTAATTCAAAACTTGAATTAATTATTAAAGAAGGTACCTGGCGAGACCCTAAATCACACCTTCAAGAGGTGATGCAACGGGTTGATAGCGTGACTCCACGCTACGTCGTACTTGAAGAAGTTGGCCCTGACCACGATAAAGTATTCACACTTGGCGTCTACGCTGGCTCACGGATGGTAAGCAAAGGTGTTGGCCCAAGTAAGCAAGCTGCTCAGCAAGAAGCTGCTAAGGAAGCACTGAAAAGCTACGAATCTAAAGTCTAATCCGAAGTCTATACATTGTAGTTTGGTAGCCGTACCCTGTTATTAACCACCTAACGGGTTGACTTACAGGGAAGAACGGTGTAAAATCAGTCAAGAACTTATATTAAATTAGTCTAAGAAGTTAAAAGGAAAGTTTGTTTTATGCTCGCAATTCGTTTGCAACGTGTCGGCCGCGCCGGCTACCCTACCTACCGCCTGGCTGTCCAGGAATCACAACGCCACCCATCAAGCGGTCGTGTTGTTGCTTACGTAGGTAGCTACAACCCACACACAAAAGATGCTACTGTTCAAGTTGAAGTAGCTCAAAAATATCTTGATAATGGTGCTCAGCCTACTCCACGAGTTGTAAAACTTATGAAGGACGCTGGAGTTAAACTACCTACATGGGTTGTTGAAGCAAACACTACTAAGCAAAAAACTATCCGCCACGCGGACAAGCTTCGCAAGAACCAGCCAAAAGAAGAAGTTGCTGAGGCTCCTGCCGAAGAAGCAACTGAAGCTGCTGAATAGTTTCTAGACTTTTAATTAAATAACCTCGCCAAAAAGCGGGGTTATTTTTTTAGTCGTAAATTTAATATACTTATGCTTCATATACCAAAAATCAGCCCTATGCTACAATTAGCTTACGATACTTATACCGACTGAGGAGGGCTCTATGTCGACCATTGACCAGCAATTTATTGAATATATCGTTAAGTCCGTTGTGGGACACCCCGACGATGTGCTCGTTGATCGGATTATTGACGAAAAGGGCGTGCTCCTTACTCTTACTGTAAATCCAGAAGACCTTGGTCGAGTTATTGGTAAGCGTGGTGTGACTGCGCAGAGCCTGCGAACATTACTGCGTGCCCTCGGTACAAAGAATGATGCTCGCTATAACCTTAAAATTGTAAATAATGATGGCCAAGTAGGCGCTATGGTGAGCAGTGACGACCAAGAATCATCATCGAACGATTTAGGCGACACCCCTGTAGTCAGCGTTACCGAAGCTATCGCTGTGGACAACGTAACAGATGAAGCTGTGGACAACAGTTCTGACTACACAAAAAAGACTCGGGCTGAGCTTGCAGAACTAGATGACCTTGATATATAATTCTTAATAGTTCAACACCAAACCTTTGAACTGCGAGACAACAGCTCATGCGAGCGACAAATCACCATTTGTTGAGAGCTTATGTGATAAAAACACCACCTTCTTTGGTGGTGTTTTGTTTTGGCAGTATTTTCTTTAAGAATTGAAAGAGCCCGCCGAGAGGCTCAAGCCGTAAACGGCGGGCTCTTTCAACGGGCTGAGTTGTGTACATTTCTTAGCGCTGACTGCGAGTGTAGCCGTAGCGAAAGATTTCCAGAATGTCGAGGACATTATGCATGAACTCTTCACTCTTGTTGTAGCGCGTTGCGAGAAGTGGAATTTGCTGCTCGCGATTGCCTAGTGCAGTGGTGACGTCAGCACCCGTCAGACTTGTCGTGAGGCTTGCGGCGAAGTCACGAGTCATCTTGGGGTAGGCGTTAAGACGCTGCATTTTCAGTTGATGGAGAGAAATCGAATGCGATTTACCTCCCTTGGCTTGGTCGAACTCAACGACGACGTTAGGTTTGTCGAATGCATCTTCAAACTCTTCGCCGCCAGCGTCAAATTCAACCGGCTTGGCTGCTCCCATGGTGTTCCTCTCGGTTGGTGGAAAAGCTAAGAAAACAATACCACTTATTTACAAGTCCGTCAATGTACCGTACACTAGTAACAATGAAGAAATTCCAAGTTATTACGCTCTTTCCAGAGATGTTTACCGGTGTGTTTGAAAATTCCATGATGTGGAAGGCTCAACGTGATGAAATTGTGCAATTGAGTACAGTTAATTTACGCGATTTTGGCATTGGGCCACGTAAGCAAGTAGACGACACTCCCTATGGTGGTGGCGATGGCATGCTTTTAAAGCCTGAACCGCTATTTGCAGCTGTTGCAGAGGCGAAGAAGAACGACCCTACGGCCAAAGTACTGCTTATGACGCCACGAGGGCAGCGCTGGAAGCAATCTATAGCCCAAAACTGGTCAGAGGCTGACCATGGCTATATTTTCATCTGTGGGCGCTATGAAGGCTACGACGAACGGATTGTAAGCCTTGTTGATGAGCAGGTGAGCGTTGGTGACTACGTATTAACTGGCGGTGAACTTCCCGCTATGACTATTATTGATAGCATTGTCCGGCTTATTCCTGGTGTACTTGGCGGCGAAGCCAGTGCTGAGATTGAAAGCTTCTCAGATGGAGAGACCCTCGAGTTTCCTCAATACACTAAACCGGCCGAATTTAACGGCATGGCCGTGCCGCCGGTGCTTATTAGTGGTAACCATGCACTTATTGCAAAGTGGCGTGCCGACAATTCTCTTAAAGCTTCAGAATAAATTCTTAAATAAAAAAACCAAAAAGAAAACCCGCCAATTTTGGGCGGGAATCCTTCGATGTTGTGGTGGATATCGTAGAGCGACTTTATAGCTACAACATTTTCTTTTTTTGGAGTTTTTGTTTTTTACGTAACTTTCGCTTGTTGATTACTGTAACGCGCCGTGGACGAAAGCGCAAGCATAATGTTAAAAAAAACAACGATTTGCGTAACTTAATAGGGAAGCTTATACTGCTATGCATGAGCTTTTTCGTAAAAACAACACCGGCGCCGAAACCACGAACTATTAATAGTTTAAAGGTATCAATTTTGTATGCAATTATCTTAACCGCTGCCGCTGTGCTGATGCTTTTTAAATTTGAAGATTTCTTAGCTTATATTCAAACGCTCAATTTGCCATTTAGTACGGGGCTGAACTATGCTTTCTTGCCTTTGATGGTTGTAGCTCAGGTGTTCGCCTTGCCCTACTTGCTGCGCATGGACCTTAGTCCGGCCTTTCGTTACATCAGCCTCTTCTTAGGGTTACTTGCTGCTGCGCTTTGGATATTCCTTGCGTGTTGGATAGTACTTTCTGGCCAACCGAACAGCGTTGCTCGATCAGCGAGTAGCTTAATGTCGATATTGCCCGGTTTTTACGCAATTTTCATTACCCTCGCTATTGGAGTTCTTGCAATTTGGTCAGCTTGGGGACTGTGGCCAGGCAAGCGCAACGAGTCATAGACATTGTCGATTCATCCATTCAGCGGTATTATATATTGAATAGCAGAGGAGTTATGTGATGGATTATTTAAAGAAACTTGAAGAAAAAGTATTTGGATGGTTTAAAGCCGCACCTAACTTGCCAAATGAAGCACGCAAGTGGCTTGGTGATAATATATGGTGGATTATCATCGTTATGGTTTTCCTTGTTGGGATTAACATATTAAGAGGCTTAGCAACGCTAGAACAACAGGTATCACTCCACGGTACTGTTGCTGGTTCATACTACGTGTCATCAACGACATCTGATTGGATTATTATTACCGTCAGTGTGAGTTTGTTCTTCCTTATTATCGAAGCGATTTTACTGTTTCTTTCAATTCAACCCCTTAAAGAGAAGCAGAAGAAGGGTTGGGTACTTCTCTTCGCAGTTTGGTTATTGAGTGCTGTTGGCCTCGTTGTAAATGCTCTTCTAACACTCGGTATATTTAGCTTTATTGTCACCTTACTTTTCGGTGCAGTATGGTTGGCAATTAGCGGATACTTCTTATTTGAAATTCATGGCCAATTTGCCCATGTTGAGAAATCAAAGGGCACGAAGAAAGCGAAATAGTTTCAAGGCTTGAGCGATTACCCCGGTTGCGGTATAATACATCGGTACATTACTGGGGATTCGCCAAGTGGTAAGGCATCGGCTTTTGGTGCCGACATTCGGGGGTTCGAATCCCTCATCCCCAGCCATAGAAAAAGAGAGTCGTAAAGACTCTCTTTTTCTATGGCTCGCGTTGCGGTGTCGAACCCCCGTTTTTGCGTGGCAAAAACTACAAAAGGCTTGAGTTCGAATCCCTCATCCCTATAAATATAAAAAGTGAACCCGCCCTAAAAGGAGCGGTTACGCTGAGATAAATCTCGCAGGCTCAACTTTTAGAACGGGTTATATGTTTGCGCTTTCGCGGACGGTGCGTCTAATTCGACACGCCATCATGCATACGGCACGGCCGAAACGGGTCTCCGGGGCTGTTGTTCTGGTTTTCGCTTTCACACACCGGGCAACTGTGTTTACCGGTGTGTAAAGGGCAGTACTGGGTCGCTTCTCCCATACCCTGCCACCTGTTCAAATCCCTACAAGCTAAACAATCGGTCATCTTTTCCTCATCTCGTCGGATGTTAGCATTGTACCATAAAATGTGGTAAAATATGCTTCACGTTATTCTTTTGTTCGACAACTGAAACGGGTACATAATGAAATCGCAAGAACTGCTGAATGAAGAAGAACAGCTTGAAGCTGTTGATGAGTGGAACGCTCGTCGTCCTCCTAAGCCAAAGGCTCCGAAGCCGGTCTTGAAGCAGACCGACACCATCTTTGGCATTGCATTGCCTATGATGGCTCTCGGCTTTATGGTAGGGTTTATCATTCTCATGCTCGGTGTTAGTAACACCACTGGCATGAAGGAAACCCTGACTATGGTCGGCTTCATCTTGATGCTCGTCCTTCCGTTTGGACTAATTATCGGGTATATCCTGGGTCTGATGGCCCTCGAGGAGGTTCGGCGCTTCGTATATGGACGCCGCATGGTGAAAACTGGCTGGAACCAATACGAAGAGGCGCTTGCGTCATGGCGCGCGGAAGGCAAAGGCTTCCACGACTGGATTACGAATAAGCACGTCTACGACAGCCTCATCAAAGCAGGCCGCGACGAATAAACACAACCCCGCGACGGCGCATCGAGCAAAAGCTCTGCGGTATCGTGGGGCTTTTTGCTTTTTTAAGCCCTGGGTGATAAAGAGAAAACCCCGCCCGTAAGGAGCAAGGCTCTACTCTTCGGGCAGGGTTAGTCGGCTTTGCCATCGTGCTTCACGCAGGGGCGGAATGCATCACCGGGTTTATTGTTCTTGTTGATGCTTCGACACATCGGACACTCAAGGCGGCCAGTGTGGCTCATGCAGTATTGAATCTTATCTCCGGGGCGATTATCTTCGTTCAGGGAGTTGCACGCAGCACATTCCATCACAAACTCATTTCTCTCGGTTAGTGGTATTATACCATAAAATGTGGTTAAATAAACGCTATATGTTCTTCAGTATTAAAAGCAAAAAACTTCGAAAATTCCTTGCACGATTCTTTATCCTCACGGGTAATGAACCCCGAAAAGCAGTCACTAGCCCACACTTATTCTCGGCGCGTGACTGGCGGTTTGTATTACTGGAAACTCGTATTGCGTTAAAAGATAAAAAGATGCCAATCCTTGCGGCTGGTACAGCTTTTTATGCAGGGTTAGCGTTTTTTACATTACTTGCGGCTACTATCGCAATCGTCGCATATGTGGTTGATGTTAACCAACTGAACATGGCGATATCAGCAATAGAAATTTATTTCCCCATCGATATCGCGGCCTTAATTGGCTCACAGCTTGAAGATGCCTTTGATTATAATTTACGCAACGTTGTTGTAGGTATCATCGCCACCTTGATTGCATTATTTAGCGCTTCCCGGGCAATGGCGACACTTATTAGTGCAACCAATACGGCTTACGAACAAGATGAGAAACGAAAACCAACACTCTTAATTGGAATGAGCCTCCTTATGGCAGTTGCAGCTATTATTGTGACCGCTTTAGCGCTTGGTTTAGTACTTGTTGATCAAACAGCTTTAATGCACTTTGGTGTACCGGCATTCTTTGCTGTCACACTTCCAGTGCTTCGTTGGGTGCTCCTTACGGCAATTATTGCTGGCTCATTAACGTTGTTTTATAGGTTTGCACCAAGCAACCATAACCCACACTTAAAGTGGACAACCTGGGGCGCAGCTATAGCAAGCATTATATGGCTTGGTGGTACGACGTTATTCTTCTTATACGCAAAATATCTATCAGTGTATAGCAATATTTATAATGTCTTTGGTAGTGTCATTGTTCTATTAATCTGGCTTAACTTGTCAGCATTCATTATCTTGCTTGGAGCAGAGATAAACCATCGCTTAGAACAACGCACTACCAGGCGCACAACACTGTAGTATTACGGTTTAAGAATAATCTTCACCGCGCCGTCTTGCTTCTTTTGGAAGATTTCATATGCGTGCGGAGCATCTTCGAGCGGAATATGGTGAGTTGCGAATGTGTCGACACCAAGTGGGTCATCATCGGTAAGGAGGGGTAGAATGTCATCAATCCAACGCTTCACATTAGCTTGGCCCATACGAACCTGTATTTGTTTATCAAATAATGTATCGATTGGAATTGGGTCGGCTTTTCCTGAGTATACTCCGACAATAGAAACGGTTCCGCCACGACGTACTGTATCGATTGCTGCATAGAGTGCTGCTAAACGATCAATGCCCATCTTATCGAATACGGTTTCAGCAATAGGGTCTGGTAGTACGCCAGCGGCCGTTTGAATAAGCTTGGCTGTCGGTGAGCCATGCGCTTCGGTACCAACCGCATCAATAACTGAGTCAGCGCCACGACCGTTCGTCATATCAAAGATAACTTTTTGTAAATCGTCTTCGTGTTCGCTGAGGTCGATAACATCTATACCGTTATCTTTCGCTCGTTGTAGGCGTTCAGGAACAAGGTCGACGGCGATAACTTTTCCAGCACCGCGGTACTTCGCAATGCGCGTCGCCATGTCACCAATAGGGCCTAACCCCATAACAACAACTGAACCACCTTCTGGAATGTTTGCATATTCTACTGCTTGCCATGCTGTTGGTAATACGTCAGACAAGAAAACGTAACGGTCGTCTGGGCCTTCATGAGGAATAACAATAGGGCCATACTGTGCCTGTGGCACGCGAAGAAATTCCGCTTGTCCACCAGGTACATGCCCGTATAATTTACTAAAGCCGAGCAGGGCAGCGCCGCGTTCTTGTTCTCGGACTTGCGTCGTTTCACATTGCGATTGCAAGCCTTGGTTACACATAAAACAATCACCACAAGAGATGTTAAACGGAATGACTACGCGGTCACCAACCTTAACATTCGTAATTTCACTACCGATTTCAGTTACAATGCCCATTGGCTCGTGACCCATAATATCGCCTTTTTCCATGAACGGTGCCATTACTTCATAAAGGTGAAGGTCTGAGCCGCAAATGCAAGTTGAGGTAACTTTGATAATAATGTCATTCGGTTCTTGAATGACAGGGTCGGGCACTTCTTCAACGGAAACTTTACGTTTCCCTTGCCATGTTACTGCTTTCATAAAAGCTCCTTATACTTTATTAATTTTAAGAATCCGCGTTCGCGTCCTCGTCCATATCGAGGCTTTCAATATCTTCGCGACGGTCATCTTCGCCATCGTCTTCGTCGTGCGAGTTTTCGAAGGCAATCTTGTCGAGTTCATTCGCTAACTCTTCTGGTGGAACGCCAAGTTCTTCGGTAGGGTCATCGGTGAGTTCGTGTGTGATAGGGTCGGTGAGCGAACCACTAGTATCTAAATCGTCTTGATAGCCTTGTAATTGAAGGTCGTCATCAGGGATATGTGCTGGGTCTGGGTTAACGCTATCCATTAACGCCACCTGAGAGTGAGCGACAGTAAGATGAACAGCTGCATCGGGTAGTATCCATAAAATTCCTCCTTAAATTAACATAACTTCTTTATGTTACTTACTTTTGCGGTTAAGTTATGTAAGATTTTTTACACATTGCAGCAAGAGTATAATAAGAAGCGATGTTTGAGTATCCAGTTGTCTTTGTTGACATAGAAACTACAGGAGGGAGTTACCGCAACAGCCGCGTTTTAGAGGTTGCGGCGATACGTTTCGAGGGTGGAAAAATAGTGAAGGAATTCTCAACACTCCTTGACCCAGGAACGCGCATACCGCCAATGATTACATCGTTAACCGGAATAACTGAAGGCGATATTGTCGGTGCACCTACTTTTGAAGACGTCGCCGATGAACTACTAGAAATTCTTGATGGTGCCGTGTTCGTAGCTCATAATGTTCGATTTGATTATTCATTCTTGAAACAAGAGTTTGCGATGATTGGCACAACATTCAATCCGCGTCTTTTATGTACTGTTCGCTTGTCTCGTTATTTATACTCTGACCAAAAAGGCCACAGCTTAGAGAAGATTATTTCTCGCCACGCTATACCGGTACTTGATAGGCACCGCGCACTTGAAGATGCCCGTGCGATTCTTTACTTTTCGCAGCTCGCTTACGAACAGCATGGTCCAGAAAACTTTGCCGATGCCTTAATGCACCAGTTGAAATCGCAATCCTTGCCGCCTAACCTCGATTTGAATGAGCTCGAGACAATTGAAAATGTGCCGGGTGTGTATATTTTCAAAGATGAAACGCACCAGCCAGTGTATGTTGGCAAAAGTGTGACGTTGAAAAAGCGCGTTGTGTCGCATTTCCAAAGCACCAGCCCGAAAGAGCTTAAAATTAGCCAGCAGGTACACCACGTTGAAACTATCCCAACGGGAAGCGAACTTGCTGCGCTGCTATTGGAATCTAAGCTTATTAAAGAATTACAGCCGCTATACAACCGAATGCTGCGACGTGTTTCGATGTACGCTATGTTGGTGAAAAAAGAGCAGGATGGCTATGCGCATTTAGCCGTCGTATCGGGTAATGTCGATAATGAGACCGACCTCAGTACTATTTATGGGGTATATAGCAACCGTATGAAAGCCAAGCAGACGATTGTTGAGCTGACGCGGGCGTATCAACTATGCCCAATACTTATGGGTATCGAAAAGGGGAAGGGCGCTTGCTTCTCGTATTCATTAGGACGCTGTAAGGGTGCGTGTATTGGCAAAGAAGACGCCGAGTCGTACAACAGGCGTTTTGAGACCGCACTCGAGCGCAGCAAGCTGTCAGAGTGGCCGTTTAATGGTTCAATTGTCGTGCCAGTTAACGAGGCGGGTGAGTCTGTTGTTATCAATAACTGGATTGTGCAACGTTATAACGACGAAGAGGGGAATGAACTTATTGGGGATATTGAACCTAATTTCGACCTTGATGAATATAAAATCATCCGCAGATTCATCCGAGAGAATCGAAACCGTATTACTGTTATATAACATTCCATCATATACTGCATACGCTTTATTGCTTTTGTCAATGATTTATAGATAATATTATTTACAAATGCACACAAATAGTGTATAATGCACTTAAATTGCATTGCCCATGGCCTTGAGAGACGATGGACGTACAATTAATTAATTTAATGTGCGAGCCAGAGGGAAAAATTCTCATTTAAAATATGAGAGTGTTTTTGCTTTGGCCCATAAGGAGTACAACTATGTACGCAAAAGCAGCTCCTGTAGCAGCCCCAGCAGTTATCCTTCCTTTCACAGGTGGTAACACAACCTTGCTCGTCATCGCTTCAAGCATGATTGTTCTAGGTGTAGCAGTATTAGTCGTTTCAGTACTAATCGCTCGAAAAAAGAACCTTACCGAGATTGATTTCTCAGAGGTTAAATAACCCAATAAATATAAAACGGTAATAGGTGCGTTTGCGTGCTTAGAACCGTTTTATATTTTTGGAAGCATTTATTATGAAAAAACTTATTCCAATTATCTTAGTATGTATTTCCGCCGCTTTAATAATCGGCGGTGCTGTGATACTCAATGGATATGGAATTTCGCAACGGGTACAGGCTGAAGCTATTGCGAGTGCCGGTAAAACACCTGCAATGGCTATCGACCAATCGGTCATTACCCCTGAAGCTGTGCAAGGTACTCCCGTGCAGATTGAAGTAGCGCAGGTTGGAGTAAACATTGGGGTAGAGAAGGGATACTACAATGCTGCTAAAGGTACATGGACACTTAGTGATACTGCAGCCTTTTATGGCACAATGACCGCCCCTGCGAACTCGCAAACAGGTAATACCTTTATTTACGGGCACAATGCTAATGACATCTTTGGAAATCTTCGTGATGCCCAAGTGGGTGCCGAGGCTATTGTGACCACTGATAACGGATACAAGTTTTATTACACACTGAAATCGTTTAAAGCGGTGAGCCCTACTGATGTGTCGCTAATTCAAAGTACGGACGCACCAACTTTGACACTACAAACCTGTTCGGGTACGTGGTACCAGTTCAGGACTCTTTATACGTTCACTCTTGATCGTTACGAAAAAGCTGTTTAACAGTAGTAGTACGATACAATTATATTGACATTTAATAAAACTTATGCTATAATGCATGCATGATGAGTAGGTTTGGAGAACGATCACCCGCAACTCTTTATGTCCCTGAACGCCAGGAACACTTAGAACGCGTGCGCGGCCGCCAACTTACAGATACTCGAGGGACGTTACAGGTACCTCAGCGCAGCTTAGCGCAACACATCGAACAGCAAGTCGAAGTTCAAAAGGTTGAACAACAGCTTGATACCGAATTTAAGGCTATTACTGATTATTACCACATTATCGAAGCGGCGTATGAGCAAATTGCGAAGGAAGTTGCCGAAGAAGAAGCGGCTACCCAGACTGAGGCTGTAATACCCGAAGTGGTCACCAAACAACCTACTTCTGGTAAGGAAATACTTGCTTTGTTATTGCCTGCACACAACGAAGAATTAATTATTGAAGAAACGATTAAATCTGCCGTAGCTGCCGGACAAGCCATTGAACATATTTACGTAGTGAATGATAACTCGAGCGACAAAACTCGCCAAATTGCGACCCGCTTACTTGGGAAAGCAAACGTGTTAAATGTGAAGCGAAGCGGTAAGGCTTTGGCGGTTAAAAAGGCTACAGTAAAATTTAATATTGTCGAACGCTATGAGTGGCTGCACGTTGCTGATGCCGATAGTATTTTCTCTCAAAACTATTTCCGCGTGTATCGTAAAAAACTTGATTCAGAAAAATACGCCGTCGCACTTGGGTTTGTACAAAGCCTTCGTGGTAACTGGATAAGTAGCTACCGTGCACTGACGTATACGAAGAGCCAGCAATTTGACCGCCGCATACAATCAGCATTAGGAATGATATCTGTGTTCCCTGGCGCGGTAACTTGCCTTCGTACTGACATTATTGAGAAATTAAGTTTTGAAGGTCCAAGTTTAACTGAAGACTTTGATATTACGTTGCAAGTACACCGTAAGAAGCTTGGTAATATTTTATATATTCCACAAGCCGTTAATTACACACAAGACCCACAAAGTTTACGTGACTTTTGCAATCAAAACCTTCGTTGGATGCGTGGGTTCTTTCAAGGTGTGAAGAAATACGGCATTGGCCTTCACGGACAACGTGTCGATATGTACCTAGGTTTGCAAATGTTCTTAACACTCTTTTTCTTGGTACAACTATTTGTCATCTCACCACTGCTTGTATTCTCGAACGACAACGGCTGGTTAATAGTGCTATATATGTTAGCTATCGATTTTATTATTAACTTTAGTATCGCTTTTTCTGCTTCGTTCTTAGCGAAGCGTTGGAATTTAGTAGGTGTTATGCCGTACTTCTACTTCTTACGAAGCATTGAAATTGGTATTACGGTTATTGCCTTCTTTGAAGTCTTTGCTCTCCATAAATTTAATGACGACAAAGCCATTGGTTGGTCGACTGCAGGTCGCCGTTATAAAGTCTCGGCTAGTGCGATGGTTGATGTTGCTCACTAAGATTGCTGGGCTACCGGGTATTTGTTTTCTTTCAGCAATCGGGCAAGGTGTGAAACATTTCGTGCCAGCGTCGCATTAGCACCTGCTACTTTTTCAGGAATTTCTGGTAAGTCTTTGTAATCAACTTGATGCATTGCTTCGCCATTCCAGTATGTTGCGCCTTGGGCGGGAATAGTAAAGCCGAGGTCGTTCAAGCCTTGGAATACATCGGCAGTAATTTTGTGCGCACCGTCCTCGTTACCGACAATAGCGACTGCTGCAACTTTACCGAAGGTGAGCGGGCGACCTTTGTCGTCGGTTTCGCTCAACTCAGCATCGAGGCGTTCAATAACACGAAGCGCCACGCTCGACATTTGGCCCACCCATGTAGGAGTGGCAATAATAAATATGTCGGCATCGAGCATCTTTTGGCGAATCATCGGCCAGTCATCGCCGTCACCCATATCGGTTTCGACACCTGGTTTTACGTTGTAGTCTACAACTCGAATGAATTCATTTTTAACGTTATATTTTTGTAATTCTGCATCAACGTCATGCGCGAGTTTATCTGATGATGACTCCGCAGGAGAAGGTGAGAGTGTGCATATTAAAGTGAGTGCTTTCAGTTCTGTCGATTGTTCAGACATAGTCCTCTTTTCTGCAAACAACATATATTTGCATTACCTGTTTACTAGGCAAGTATAATAAATGTATGAATACGGTTCTGTCTGATTTCTTACAAAAACCGGCGTTTGAAGTTGCGCCCTTACTGCTCGGGTGTATTTTAGAACGTGAAATTAATGGCAAGGTTATGCAAGTGCGAATTGTGGAAACCGAAGCCTACGACGAAACGGATGCGGCGAGCCATAGCTACAAAGGCAAGACGCCCCGTACAGATATTATGTTTGGTGAGCCGGGGTATTTATATGTGTACTTTACCTATGGTATGCATTACTGCTGTAACGTTGTGACCGGTAAAAAGGGTGAAGGTGCGGCAGTGTTAATTAGGGCAGTCGAGCCTATAGAAGGTGAGCAGTATATGCAAGAATTGCGAGAAGTTGACGGTGTGCAATTAAGTAATGGTCCGGCAAAATTATGTAAAGCGTTGGGTATTGATAAACAATTAAACGGCCACGATTTGTCTGAGTCGCCTTTGAAATTGATAATCCAAAAAACTATAGATTCGCAGTTTATTACCCAAACCAAACGGGTGGGAATTAGCCAAGCGAAGGACGTTTTATGGCGTTTTTACATCTCTCAAAATAGTTATGTGTCAAAAGTGTAATATATTTCACAGGAATGGGCTAAAGGGCGTTGCGCCATAAAATTACCTATGAGATAGTGTATCTAGAACACGGAACATTAATTTAATCATTCGGGAGGCCATGTGTCACAAAAAGAAGACTTGCAGCTAGCTGCGAACCGTATCGAACGTCAAATCAAGTCTCCATCCGTAACGCTCATTTTGTTTCTCGCAAGTGTGGGAGCACTTATTTATTTAGGGTACCTTATTAAGCCAGAGTTTAGAGGCGACCCCCTTCCGTATACTTTGGCACTTACTGCTGAAATCTTTATTATTTTCCAAGGCCTTATGGCGTTTTGGACTATTTTAAGTGGACGCTTTAACCCGCGTGGGTATGAATACCATCACGCACAAGACCGTTTGTTTGCTGGCCAAACAGGTGGCAAGTCTGCGGTGAAAACAATTACAGAATCGTCAGCCAAGATAGCGCGTCGCATTCCAATGGAGCTTAACAAAAAGCCTGTCACGATTGACGTGTTTATTCCGGTATACGGCGAGCCGATAGAAGATATTCGCGAAACAGCTATTGCTGCACGTGATGCGTACGGGCTTCATAAAACATTCATTCTTGATGATGGAAAATCTGATGCAGTGCAGGAACTCGCGAAGAAGTTAAATGTTGGCTATATTCGTCGTCCTACGAACCAACACGCGAAGGCGGGGAATATTAACTTTGCCTTAAGCCAAACGAATGGTGCATTCTTTCTGATTCTTGATGCAGACTTTGTGGCTGAACCAAATATTCTGTACGAAACATTGCCGTTCTTCGAAGACCCTGAACTAGCCTTCGTTCAAACGCCACAGTATTACAGTAACCAGAATAACTTTGTTTCAAGTGGTGCGAGTTTTATGCAACATGTATTTTACTCACTTATTCAAGCGGGTAAGAATAAATTTAATGCGTCATTTTGTGTTGGTACAAACGTTGTATTCCGACGTGCAGCTATTGAAGATGTTGGCGGCGTATACCAAAAGTCGAAGTCGGAAGATATTTGGACATCACTTTTCCTCCACGAAAAAGGCTGGAAATCAATTTACATTCCTACCCTGTTAGCGGTAGGTAAGACACCGGAAAACCTTATGGCCTATTCAAAGCAACAGCTTCGTTGGGCAACAGGAAGCTTCGAAGTGTTTATTCGCAAGAACCCACTATTTATTAAGAAGCTCAGTGTTGACCAGCGTTTGCAGTACCTAACAACCTCTTCGTATTACTTTGTTGGGTTCTCTGTGTTACTACTCCTCTTGTTGCCGCCATTACAAATTTTCTTTAACCTTTCACCAATCTCAACTGATATTCCAGTCTGGCAATGGGCGTTGATGTACAGCGGGTTTTACGTTACCCAGTTAGTACTCGCATTCTACACAATGGGTGGTTTGAAAATTAAGACACTCATTTTGGCAAACGTATCATTCCCAATTTACATTAAGGCATTCTTTAACGCATTGTTCCGCCGCGACCAAGCGTGGAAAGCAACGAATGCAATTGGCAACTACGATTCGCCATTTAATTACGTACGGGCACAGGTATACATTTTCGTATTCTTGTTCCTTACAAGCCTCGTTGGTATTTGGAAAGCATTGTACACTTACGAACTCTCAATTTCGTTAGTGTGGAACCTATTCAACACCATTGTGTTTGGTTACTTCGTGCACGTTGCCATAGCCGAGGCGCGTACGCTAAAACGAGCCGAGCGCAAACCGAAGAAAATACTGATTAAACAATTCCCAGCCGAACAAATTACACCCGAAGGAGAAGCAGCATGAAGTTAACCGGTAAAATTAAATTCTTTTTTGGAATCATCGCAGTCGTTATTTTAGTAGCATTATTGACAGTATTCCTTAACATTAGCATGTCGACATCGAGTTCAGTTGAAGCAACCCTCGACGCCCAGTCTCGAACGATTGGTACTGATTATCCAGGCCTTGTTGTGAAGCAGAATGTCGAAGAGGGGCAGAAAATTTCAGAGAATGAAGTATTGTTTGAAATTGAAAGCCAACAGCTAAAAACGAACTTAGCATCCGGTGCGGTTACCGAAGCAAGCTTACCATTTAAACTAAACCCTGACACGAAGAATATTGAAGTCCGTTCAACAAATGCGGGTGTGATTGACGAAATCTTCTTCCGCGAAGGTTCGTACGTTCCAGCGAGTGGTGTAATTACAACGGTCTACGTCCTCGATTCATTATTCGTAACAGCGCATTTCCAGCTGGCCCCACCAGACTATGCGCGTATTGAAGATGACAGCACGCTTGAACTGCTATTCCCTGACAACACAAAGAAGGATGGAACAATTACTTCAGTGACTTTGGAGAGCAGTAAAGATGAAGAAAAAGTAGACACAGTTGTAAAGGCGAAGATTACCGATGCGAACATGAGTGACTTCCGTTTCTCAGTAGGTACGCCTGTTGATGCAAAACTTCACCTACGCCAAGATACTTGGTATCAAAATATCGTAAAGGTCGTTCAAGATCTATTCACACCTAAGAAGGGGTAATATATGAAACGCCGAACAATCTACATACTAACGAGTGCTGTACTCGCTGTCGTACTGGTCGGTGTTATTGCTGCTGTACTTGTGAATCGAAATACTTCAACCGGAGGTGGAATATTTTCCAGTGATGCATCCATTTTGAATAAGAATGCTTTAAAAGAATTGCCAACTAAAGCAGCCTCAGGGGCGTATCTTGAGCGAGTTGCTGATGATGTGACGCCGCCAACCAATTCGTGGATTAGCGGTTTGGCATTACAAGAAAAACCGTTGGCTGTGTTTCCAATGCCAATCAGTTTTCAAGCCCTAGATACTGGGTTCCAAGTTGGGTTGCCGACCGTTGTGAGTGATGCGAAAACAATTACAGGTGGCCATACAGCGGGTATAGAGGCTACCGTCGAAGGTGCGACAAAGTTTCAACTCAATCGTTTCGATAAAACATCGGCATCTTTAAGCTATTTAAAAGGGGTTGAAAGTTTAGGCACGCTAACTATCGCCCAAGGCTCACCCTATGTTTTTTATAGGGCGTTGAGCAATACTACTATTACCGTTGCAAATACCCAGGGTGGAAAAGTGATAAATGGTGAGTACTCGTTTAGCCGTGGTGGTAAAAATTATTCAGTTGCCACACATAGCAATGCGAAACTTTCTGTTAATGGTGCACAGTTAACTATTGATATACCAAAAGATGGCCTTGCAACCTTTTATGCGCGGCCTGATGGTAATAGCGATATGCTGGCTGAAAATTCCGGTAATGAAGTTACGGGAGTAAAGGTTACTCACGAAGAGAAAGACGGCAAGTCGCTTACAAAATTCAATTACGAAACAGCTAACCGGAAACCAACGGTTGTGAGTACGATGCCATATCAAAACGCAGAGGGCGGGGAGAAGTTAAGTCTGACCTATCAAAGTGTGTATGGCGATATGGAATCACGAAGAGGGAATGAATTTACGACTTCAGTGCCGCTTGTTGCGCCGTCTAATGCGTTATCGTTAGATACACTGAGTGATGAAGAGAAGCGCTTAGTGATTAGCGACCTACAGGCAGATAGCCAAGATGTGACTATTGAAGCGCAAGATAGTTATTACGGCGGTAAAGGTTTGGCGCGCATCGCAACGCTGTATGATATTGCGAGGCAACTTGACCAGCCGGATATTGCGACGCAACTTGAAACGGTATTGAAACGTGAGTTCACTGCGCGCCTTGGAAAAGCATATTTTTACTACGATACCGAACTTAAGGGTGTAGCGGCATCAACTGCGGCGTTTGGTTCAGAAGATTTTAATGACCACCATTTCCACTACGGCTACTTTATTTACGCAGCCAGTATTTTAGGTAAGTACGATGAATCATTCGTTGATGAATATAAAGACCGAGTGAATTTACTTGTTGCGGATATTGCTTCGTACGAAACTTACCCTGAGTTTCCAATTGAGCGAACCTACGACCCGTACTCTGCGCACTCATGGGCAGCCGGGCTTTCGCCTTTCCAAGACGGTAATAACCAAGAATCAAGTTCAGAAGCGCTGAATGCTTATAACGGCGTTGCACTATGGGCGGATGTTATCGGTAATAAGACGTTGAAGAAAAGCGGTGTCTGGATGTTGTCGAATGAAACCGCAACGGCGAACACTGCGTGGCGAAGCGTTGATACATCAGCCAGTTATTTAAAGAACTACACCAGCCCGGTTGCTTCACTAAGCTTCGGTGGCAAGCGTACGTACTCGACATTCTTTAGTGATGAATCGAATACAAAACTGGCAATCCAACTTATTCCAATGAGCCCTGTGATGGAAACGTTTAAAAGTGATGGTGCGGGAATTAAAGACAAGCTTGCCAAACAGGATAAGCCGAATAACTATAACGTAGCACTCGGTGATTACTTGTTAATGTATTTAGCACTGAGTGATAAAAATGCGGCGGTACAAGCACTCGACCGTCAAACCGACCAGTTTATTGATGACGGTAACTCGCGCACTTACTTACGTGCCTGGATTTACGCTCAAGAATAGAGGAGTATAATAAGTATATGCTTACAGCAATTTCATCGTTTAGTGGAATATCTGTATCGAGCCTGGAAGAAGCCCGAACCTTTTATGTTGATACGCTCGAACTGCGTTTGAAGAATGAGAGTATGGGCTTATTGCTTGAACTGCCCGGTGGTGGCCAATTATTTATATATGAAAAACCGAATCATATCCCGGCTGAGTTTACGGTTTTAAATTTCGTCGTTGAAGATATTGACGTTGCAATTGACCATTTAGTGAATTCGCACGGTATTATCTTTGAACAATATCCTGACATGCCTGCGCCACAAGATGAACGTGGTGTCCTTCGCGGAAAAGAGTTTCACCAAGGCCCAAACATCGCTTGGTTTAAAGACCCAGCCGGCAATGTGTTGGCACTGGTTGAAGATTAGTTATTGAGTAGCAGGCCAATAATAACAATACTATCCATTACAAGCCATAGGCTGTTGGTGATAATCATTGGGGTGATGCGGTGTTTTAGACCGTAGGTTAAGAAGATAGCCGCAAATACAGCAAAGCTTACCCATGAATAGATAGAAACTCCATCTGTTGACCCGTGAAAAATTTGAATAGCCTGTGGAATGCTACTGAGTGGGTATAAGAAAGAAGCAGCGATAACAACGGTATCGAAAAAAGTTACTTTCTTCTTCTTTTGAATGTGTTTTTGGAATTCTATATTTTCGCGTGACATTACCATTAACTATATCAGAAGCATCAACTCGTTACACAATAATTTATGTACTAGGTTAATGGCGGATGAGCCGCCCATGCAAACAAATGCATGGACGGTCTCATCCGCAGGTGAACGCCACTAGACGTTCGGAATGGCAGTTCCGTCTTTCGAACAGAACTTGGTGCCGCTTGGGTAACGCGTCCCACACTCGGGGCAGAAAACCCCAGTAGGTGGCGCATCGTCCTTCGGCGTATTGTCGACGGGTGGTGATGGGGACTCACTGGGTCCGATGACGATTGGTGGTTTGTCATGTACCACCGTCAGACTTGCTGCCGTTACCGCTGGTGCGGGAAAGTTCTCGTGAACCGCCGAATCCGGCATTACCATCGAGACCCCACCGTAGGGAGCAGTGGCTACCGCGGTTGGGTGCTTCTTGCGCCATACCAGAATGTAGTAGGCGCCAGCTGCGAGCAACAGCAGAACGAATATGGCAATGATTACCACAATCGTCGTGCCCGACCCGTTGTCGACGGAGGCGGCAACGTAGCCGATGTCGTTCGTTTTCAGGAAGGTTTCAAGGTCATCGGTGTCAGTGATGAAGTTGAAGTTGCGCTGTTCGTTGGTCAGCGTGAAGCTGTTTACACCAAGAACCTCGCCCTTTGCGTTGACGGTCGGGCCCCCAGACATGCCGGGGCTGATGTCGGCGTTGATTTCCGTCGTTGGTACGCCACCCTCGGCGCTGAACTGCCGGCTGGAGGCCGTCCCCGATTTGAACGAAGCATGAACGCGAGTGCCGTCCATGACCTCAGCAACCGAGCCGGGGAAACCAACTGCCGTGAGCGAGTCGCCGTTTGAGGGGTGCGTAGGGGCGACCGTCAGCGGTGGGGTGGATTTGATTCCTGCAACGCGCAGCAGGGCGAGGTCACCATCTTCGAATCCACGGAAATCCACGATCTGTGCCGTGATGGGGTTGTTGGTGATGATTGCACCTTCGACGTCGCTGGGCTGCACAACCTGCACTACCCGTTTTGCGTCGTCTCCGTCGTTGTCGCCTTCGACGGTCCAGTTCACGATGGCGTCACTGAGTGAATCCATGGCGTCTTGTGAGCTGAGGTAGGTGGTAAGCAGGGCAACGCGCCCTTCGTCGGGGTCGACGCAGTGGCCGGCGGTGACGATGTCGCCTTCTGTGCTGGCGAACCAGCCGGTACAGAACGATGATGCGCTGAGCTCATCCGTCCAGTAGCCAACGCCGTCTGCGCTGGCGTAGTCTGGAACGTAGATGTACCCGCTCCAGGTAGTCCCGATGAGGACGATGGATGCTTCTACCTCTGTGTTTGTAGAGGCGGAAGCGGGGAGTGGTGCCGAGAAGAATCCCATCATGAGTGCCAGTGCCGCGACAAGTGCGAAGCGTCGTGACTTGCGGACACCCTGACTTGAACTTGCGAAGTTCATTGCAGAGCCTTTCTTGTGCCGAAATGTCGAATATCGCTCCTTTAAGCGACACAACCACTTGCGGGATGCATATGGTTGCGGATAGATTATCATATTTTTTGTTGTAAATAAAGCATTAACGCTTCAAAGAAACCAGCCTCTCCTTAAACGTAATGAGGCTGTTATTATAGATATATGGACACCGCGCTTCACAAATGGTTAAAAATTCCGTACACACTACACGTGACCGAATTTTTGACACCGAAAAAACCAAAAGCGACCTTTATTCTAATACATGGAATAGGTAACTCGGCCAAGGCTTGGGACGCTTTGATTCCACTGTTGCCAAAGAACGTGCGAGTGATTGGCATAGACTTGCTTGGGTTTGGAAAATCACCTCGGCCTATTTGGGCAAAGTATAATGCGCGAACACAGGCGCGGTCGGTGAGTGCAACATTATTAAAACTAGGTATTATTCAGCCGCCAATTATTGTCGGACATTCGCTGGGTGCTTTAGTAGCAGTTGAAGTAGCTAAGCGGTACAAGTTTCGTATTAAGAAATTGATTTTATGTAGCCCGCCGTTTTATAAGCCTACCGAAGAAAAGCGCCAGTTGTTACAGCGGGACGCGATATTAAAAGACCTATATCGACGTATGCAAAAGTACCCGCAGACACTTGAATCGTTATCGCCGCTTATTGTGAAGTTGAACTTGGCTAGCAAGGCATTGGATATTAATGCCGGGAACGTGCGCGCCTACGTAGCTGCTCTTGAATCAAGCATTGTAAACCAAACGTCATTAGAAGACGCAGCTAAATTAAAGCTACCGATTACTATTTTGTATGGTGCGCTTGACCCAGTCGTTATTGGTTCTAATATTCGTTTGCTTGCTAAGCAGAACACAAACATTGTGGCTAAAAAAATAACGACCGGCCACGAAGTTGTGGGCCGGTACGTTAAATTTGTTGCTAATGAAATTAGCGCTGTCGTAAATTAACGACGGTTCTGTGTTGGAACGAAGGTAAGTGCCTTACCGCTTGCGCCACCACGACCTGTACGGCCGATACGGTGAACGTAGTCTTCGTATGTTGCAGGTTGGTCGTAGTTGATAACGTGACTCACGTTAGGGATGTCAAGGCCACGAGCAGCAACGTCAGTTGCAACAAGGATACGAGCTTTACCATCTTTGAAAGTCTTCAAAGCACGTTGGCGTTGTGACTGTGATTTGTTACCGTGAATGGCAACAGATGAGTGGCCACTTCGTTCAAGGTGGTCTGAAAGACGTTGTACACCAAACTTAGTTTCACCGAATACAAGAACTTTTTCAAATTCAGATTCGTTAAGCATGTTCGTAAGGATGTCCAAACGAGCTTCTTTAGTATCAGCTTCAATAATGTTCTGGTCTACACGTTCGCTAGTATCAGCTGTACGTACTTGTACTTCAGCTGGGTTGTTTAGGAATGTGTCTACAAGAGTTTTAATTGTAGGGGTGATAGTCGCACTAAAGAATAGTGTTTGACGGTTTTCAGGAGTTTGAGAAACGATAGAACGGATGTCGTTGATGAATCCCATGTCGAGCATACGGTCAGCTTCGTCAAGAACAAGTGTCGTCACGTTGCTTAGGTTAAGTTCACGACGGTTGATGAGGTCTTTTAGACGACCTGGAGTACCGATGATAACGTGGGCACCACGACGAAGGTCGCGGATTTGACGGTCAATGCTGGTACCACCAACACAAATTGCGTCGTAAAGTTGCATACCTTGTGAAAAGGCACGGAACTCTTCTTCAATTTGAACAGCAAGTTCACGAGTAGGTGCCATGATAAGCACTGAAGCACGTGGGCTGTGAGTTGTAAGTGAGTTAATGATAGGAAGCAAGAAGGCTGCTGTTTTACCAGTACCAGTGTTTGCTAAACCAATAACGTCGCGGCCTTCAATAATGAGGGGAATCGCTTGGTCTTGGATTGGGCTAGGCGCAGTGTAGCCACGTTTTGCAACGTTAGCATGCAAAGCTGCGTTAAAAGGGAAGTCTGCGAAGTTGTGCTTGTGTTCGTACACAACTTCGTCAACAGCTGCAACAGCTTTGTTGATGAACTTGCTTGGGTGAATGTACGCACCACGTCGGTTTCCGCCACCGCCGCCTTGTGGACGTCGGTTGCCGCCGCCTGAAGACTGGCCGCCGAATGAACGGTGACCAGGACGAGCGCCACGGGGTTGAGTTGATGAGTTGTTGCTAGGGCGATATGCCATAAATAGTAATCCCTTTCAGGGGTTATGAATTGGTATGTTGTCGCTGCAGACGAACAGCGAAAACCTTTCCATCTATTTGTTTGCCGTTTGGGCTCGCGACTGAGCGGCTTGAGACAATAGTGAGGTATCCATTCGGATGCAATGTATCTATTATAGCACAAGTCAGATGAAATTACTAGAGGTGAGATTAATTATTTAATTTAGCACGTGGTAAGGATATGGTAAATTCAGCTCCTAATTGTAGTGGCTTGGCGCGGATTCTCCCCTTAAATTGATTTTCTATAATCTGCTTAGTAATATATAGCCCAATTCCAAGACCGTTTGGCTTCGTGCTCTTATGTGGGTGAAATAGGTCGTGTGTATTCTCTGTAAATCCTACCCCGTTGTCAATTATGGAAACTTTTAATTCATCGACAGATTCGCTTACTGAAATATGTACCGTTGAATTTTCATTTGAGACACAAGCGTCAAATGCATTGTTCAGTAGAATAGTAATTACGTGAGAAAGGTTTAATGGATTACCCATTATGATAAATGATGTACGTTTTGGAATAAGCTTATGCAGTACGACATTTTTCGAACTAAGTTTTGGCTGTATCTCATTTACTGTTCTTTCGATAATTGGGATAGCATTAAAACGAACTAGTTCTTGATTTTGCTGTAATTGTTTCCTGGTTTGACGTACAAGTTGGTTAATACTATCGATTCCTTCTTTCGCATTTAGGATAGTCTTGGATTGTGTATGGCGAAGCTGCAAGTCGTCTATATCGAGAGTGAGTACACTTAATTGATTGGATAATTCGTGAAGCGTTGCGGAAGTAGACTGTCCTATAGAAGCAAACCTGTAAAGGTTCGCCATTTCCTGTAATTGAGTTTGCCTTAAAGCAATAGATTGTTCGTTTAATTTTTGAACAAGGTTTATTTTTTCAGCTTTAATTTTTTCCTCTGCTTTTAGCGCTCGTTGAATTGAATGTTCAGTTTGCTTGCCTGCAAGCCAAGAGATTAAAGCAAATATTCCGATGATTGTTGAATAAGCTACGACATCCATAAGATGAGATTGCTTCGAAAGGGCTGATAGGTCGGGTGAGACTAAATCTATGTAATGAATAGATTGGATAAAAAATAAAATTAATATCACACCACCCGTTACGGCCGAAATGTACCTAGTACCTAAAAGTATTCCTGCAAGAAAAACGGTAAATCCAATTGTTAAAATGCCAATAGATGCATTCAAACTCCATGTCAAAAGAACCATCGTGGCGACACAGGTGTAAAGTACAATGAGCATCCAGCCGGCAGTCAGATATTTTTTATTTTGAACAAGTATTTCGGCAAGTGCTAAATACATCACAATAATGAGACCTATAATTATCCTTGCAACCTGGACTTCTCTGACAAGTAGACCGTTAAGAAGTAAAAGTAGAATCAGTGTCAAGGCGACCAGTAAAGTTCCTCTCAGTACGATTGCGGTCATTCTTTTTCTACCGTACGGTGCACTAATTATATTTGGAAAAAGTTTAAGCGCCCAAGTGCCGGAAGCTTTATCGTTTCTTGTTCGTATTAACATAGCGCTTAGATTTTTATTCATCGTTAAACATCGTCGGGTGTATTAATTGAATAGCCAACACCATAGGTCGTTTTGATTATAGGAATATGAAAAGGACGGTCTATTTTGTCTCGAAGTTGCTTAATATGTACGTCAACCGAACCAGTCCATGCTGCGCTTGTAGAAATCCAGGCATGATTGATTATCATTTGCCGAGAAAGTACCCGCCCTTTATTTTTTAGTAAGTATTCAAGAATATCGAATTCTTTACGCCTTAGTTTAACTTCAACACCATTTCTTGTGACTATGCGTTTTGCAGGATTTAATATGAGATCTTGTGCCTTTAAATCGTCTTCCGGTGGTGTACGATTTCGGCGTCGTTCGAGGGAGTTAATTCTTGCCTTTAGTTCGTTTGTGTCAAATGGCTTCGTCATGTAATCATCTGCACCAGCGTTTAATAGCTCTACTTTTGTCGGAATGTCGTCTAAGCCTGTCAATACAAGTATTGGAGCAGAAACATTTAATTCCCGGATTTTCTGACAAACCTCAAGCCCGTTCATATCAGGCAACCCTAAGTCTAGTAGGATGACATCAGTTGTTTGTGTCGTTGCTATGGATATGGCTTCGTCGCCAGAACTCGCAAGCTCTATTAAGTAGTGTCTTTGTAGTAGATTTTTGATTCTATCTGCAAGTCTTGGGTTGTCTTCAATAACGAGTACTTTCATAACGTATTGCTTGTCCGCTTATGTTTATATAATTTACTTTACGCCTAGATTATTAAAAACTTATAAACTTTCTTTAAGTTTTTCATAAGCCCTAGCATTTTCCCCAAAATCAGGTCTATACTATATACATATGGCTGAAAACTTCTTCGTCCACCTCATCGCCGATTACCTGGTTTTCGCAATCGTTCTTATTGGCGCCTGGGCAATTCTCTTCAAAGTTCCAAAAGGCCAACGCTTCAAAGCTTACTCACGCATTCTTATGGCCGGACTTACTGCGTACCTACTCGCAAAGTTCTTAGCAACTATCTACCAACCATCCGACCTTCGTCCGTTTGAGCTACTTGGCGTAAACCCAGGCGCATCATACCTCGACAACCCAGGCTTCCCATCCGACCACGCGTTATTCGTCACGGCCATTGCCGCAGCTGTCTGGTTCGAAACTCGCATGAAGAAATTATCTATCGTTCTAGCAGTATTAGTGGTGTTGGTCTGTGTTGGCCGTGTGGTCGCTTTGGTCCACACGCCATTCGACGTTATAGCAGGGGTGGCAATTGCGCTCATCGGTGCATTATGGTACAGTAACCAACCAAGAAATACCAACGAGAATAGGGAGATACACGGACATGGCAAAAGTCATAGTAGACGAACGAACAGTAGTCGTAAAACCGTGGTGGGCGAGAGTTAGAATAGTCTTTATCGGGGCAGTCCTCGGTTTAATTTGGTGGCTCCTTACAGCACTTATAACCAGTTATATTATTGAACCAATTGCCTGTCGCGACTTAGCGAATGCGGCGACGTGTATTGATGGAAGTAGTGTCGGGGGCAGTATTGCAACGGTTATTGTAGCGATTATCGGTGCCTTTGCACTGGTACGTACGTTACAGCCTCGCCCAATTATTATTGCCGTCGCTTCTGCAGCGGTGCTATGGGTGCTTGGCCAATATCTAAGTGGCCTTGCTTGGTATGAAGCACTTCTGTGGGCAGTGGTGTTCTACGCAGTAACATATGTACTATTTGGTTTAACTGCGCGTATTGTGTGGTTCCCGGGTGCGGTTATTGCAGCAGTTGTGACAGCGGTTGCTATCCGACTCCTTCTTGCACTGTAGTATACTGAAACCATGGAAATGGTTGTGGTTATCTTACTTATTATTGTTATTGGCGGTTTAGGCGCTGGTCTGTTTATTATTTCGCAGCGTCTGCGCGATATGAAATCCGGCAGTAGCGTTGAACTTATTAAAGCCGACGTGACGGAACTGAACCGTACTATTACGAATTTGCAAACGGTGCTTGGCGACAAGTTAGAACGTAACGCAACAAACATGCAAACCTCTATGCAACAACAACTTGGCCAAAGTATGAAGCTGGTGAATGATGTTTCACAGCGCCTAACGAAATTAGATGAAACCAACAGGCGAGTGGTGGATGTTGCCGATGAATTGAAGACACTGCAAAACGTGCTGCAGAACCCGAAGCAACGCGGAGTGTTTGGTGAATATTATCTTGAATCGGTTCTCGCGAATATTTTGCCAACCAAAAACTTCAAAATGCAGTACGGCTTTAATGATGGCCAAATTGCCGATGCTGTTGTGTTCTTAGATAAAGGCCAGATACTCGCAATTGATAGTAAGTTTAGCCTTGAGAACTACAACCGCATGGTGCAATCAAAAACCAAGCCCGAGCGCGAGGAATGGTTAAAGAAGGTCCGCAACGACCTTAAGGGTCGCATTGATGAAACGGCGAAGTATATTCGCCCAGCGGAAAACACGATGGATTTTGCATTCATGTTTATTCCGAGTGAATCGTTGTACTACGATTTATTAATTGGTGATGTTGGTACCGGTTCGAGTGCCCGTGACCTTATTGAATATGGCTTTAGGGAAAAGAAAGTTATTATTGTGAGCCCAACCAGCTTCATGGCTTATCTCCAGACCGTTCTACAGGGCCTCCGTAGCTTGCAAATTGAAGAGCAAGCAAAAGATATTCAAATCCAAGTGGGTAAGCTAGGACGCCACATAGCGACCTTTGATGATTACATGGGTAAGCTGGGTAAGTCACTCGGTACAACTGTGGGGCACTATAACAATGCGCACAAGGAACTTGGCAAGATTGATACAGATGTGACGAAGATTGCTGGGAATAATAAGAGTATTGAGCCATTGCTTTTGGATAAGCCGCAACAAGACGAAGAGTAAAAAAATAACTCCCATTAAGGAGTTGTATACAAGCAGAAAGAATAGGTTGGTGCTGGGGTGGCAAGTAACCTCGCCACCCCGTGCACCTTACGACTTAACGCTTCGCATCTGAACGACGTGGTCGTTGTACAGGTCCAGGCTTGCCTTCGTTGGGAAGAGCTCGCCGGCCAGGATGTTCGTCACGATCTGCTCGGGAGTGACGAGCGGATACTTGAACGCGGCAACTTCGCTCTGGTAGGAGAACTGTTCGGAAATCGGATAGTCGATGGCGACGTCCTGCGTCCACTCGAAGGCTTCCGTGACTGCGGCGATGAACTGTTTTTCGACCTGCTTGAGGCCGAAGTACAGCGAACTGCCTCGCTGGATGATGTACATGTCCAGCGCGTCCTGCGCGGGATATGCATCGACCGACTTTTTGAATTCTTCGACGAATTTATCTTTCGTCTCGTTCTCGCTGAGGATGAACAGCGGGAATTGCTGTGTGATCTTCTCGCGTTCCAGCGACTCATAGTGCGAATCGACTGAAAACACGTGAGTGATGATGGTCAGGGAATCGCCGTATCGAACGGCTCTGATAAGTTGAGTCATAAGTTTTCTCTCTGCTTGTGGGGTGCGCTATTCGCACATCCAATGAATGGGAAGCGAATTGCAATATCTATATTATAATATTTATTATAAATTGTCAATTTAAAACCCCGCTCTAGCAAGCGGGGTTTTAATTGTTCTAGCGGTTAAACTAGATAACTTCTTTTGTACGAACCAAGTCGTGCACGATGAAGCCAAGAACACCACCGATAACTGGTGCAAGTGCATATACTGCGTAAGCCCATACAACAGGTGTGTAAGCTTGCAATGCAAGTGCGACAGCAGGGTTGATGATTGCGCTTCCAGAAACGTATCCAGCAACAGTAACGGTAATCATCAACGCTGTGAAGATACCAAGACCAATGGTGAATGCGCCGGTAAGGCGGTCGATAGTTCGAGTTGCACTTGCAACTGCGAAACCAAGGATTGCTGTACCAAGAAGCTCAGAGAAGAAGATGTACCATTCTTTTCCAGCGATGTTAGCAATATCAACTGCAGCAAACAAAGTTGGAGCAGTTTGGCCATAGAGTTGTTGTTGTTCTGAAACTGCACCAGCACCACCGATGAATGCGTTGAAAACAACGTAAGCAACAGCTGCACCTAGGAATTGTGCAAGAATGTAACCAACAGCACGGAGCCATCCGATACGACGAGTAGCCCAAGCACCAATAGTGATAGCTGGGTTAACATGTGAACCAGAGATAGCACCGATCAATAGTACGATACCAACAAGTGCGAAGAGCACGAAGATTGGCTGACCTTGACCAGCGATGATTACTGCAGCAAGTAGGAATGTACCGATGAACTCAGCGGCTAATGCACGCCAAAGTTTTGCTGAACGTAGTGATGTAACGATGTGAGAACTAAGTCCGGTCTGTGAAGCTGATGCTGACACAGAGACGGTTTTGACAGTCTTGACAGTCGTTTTCGCTGTCGATGAAGTACTAGCTTTCACCGGAGCTTTCTTATTAGTAGAAGCGGCCTTCTTAGTTGCCATATTGTATTTCCCTCCTTATGGTAAATATGCCATCAGTATACCATAAACGATTCGAGTCAACACTTAAGAATCACCTTAGCATTAAATGAGAGTGGTATAGTAGGTATATGGGATTATACGTAAAACAAAGCGACACTCGTTCGCAACTTCAAGAAAAACTTGCACAAGAACTGCAAGACCGCGCTCGCGAAAAAGCAAAGCAAGCTGACCTGCCAGATGGCGTGGATGACTCTGCATATATAGAAGGCACTACTCTCGGCTCTAAGTATGGCTGGGTTTGGATTGTTGTAGTCGCCGTTATTATTGTTGCAGCGGTTATTTGGCTTATCGCAACTTCATCTAATTAATAGCGTGAATTACTCGCTTACACGCTAGCTGTAGCGTATAATGGATATTAATTATGTCTACATACGATGTCCAGGGTGTTCTTGAAAGTTTGCTACAGCAAGTTGCTGCGAGCGACTCGCCACGTGAAGTTTTAAAAGCGCCTGAATTTAAAGAAATGTACAGCACTATTGCGACGCTTCCACCTGAAGAGCGCGGTGCTTTTGGTCGCCAAGTAAACGAAGTAAAGGTTGCGGTTGAAAACGCAGTTGCAGCCCGTGAAGAACAAGTTGAAGCAGCTGATGTTGTTGCACTTGACGTCACGGCACCTTGGTCTGTAAACGGCACAAAACCTGAACTGCTTCCAACCGAGCAGGGGACACAGCACCCACTTACGAAAGAACTTGAAAACGTCATCGATATCTTCACTCGTATGGGCTTCGACGCCGTAGAGTCTCGCCAAATTGACGACGACCACCATATGTTTGGTACATTAAACTTCCCAGAAGACCACCCAGCACGCGATGGGTACGACACGTTCCGTACCGAAGAAGGCTTTATTCCTCCTGCGCACACTTCGACAATGCAAAACCGTATCTTAATTGAAGGTAAAGAAAAGCTCGAAGCTGGCGGTGAAATTGCTGCAATTAGCTACGGACGTGTTTTCCGTAATGAAGATGTTGATGCAACCCACGAACACACGTTCTACCAAGTTGAAGGCGTGTTCGTGAGTAAAACTGCCAACCTTGGCCAAATGCTGGGGACACTCCGAAGTTTCTTCGAAACGTACTATGGCCAGACATTACGTGTTAAAACCCAACCGGCCTATTTCCCGTTCACCGAACCTGGTTTGGAATTTCTCATTGAAAAACCTGTTGCAATTGGTGGCAAACCGGGTGAGTGGCTTGAGATGCTTGGTTGTGGAATGATTCACCCGAACGTTCTTGAAGCTGCAGGTATCGACCCAACACAGTACCGTGGCTTTGCCTGGGGCGGTGGTGTGGAACGACTAGTCATGCTGAAGTACGGCATTGAAGACTTGCGTCACTTTGAATCTGGTAAATTGGCATTTTTAAGAAAGTTTGAATCATGATTATCTCTGTAAATTGGCTCAAGAAATTCACCGACATCGATATGCCGGTTGATGAGCTCGCCACCCTTATCGGTGCGCGTCTTGTTGAAATTGAAGGTGTTGAACACATTGGTGCGAAGTATAACGACGTTATCGTTGCTAAGGTTGTTGAATGCGCGCCTATTGAAGGCACTGACCACCTGAACGTTACAAAAATTGACGATGGTGGTGTTGCACAAAATGTTGCTCGTGACGAAAATGGCCTCGTACAAGTTGTGTGTGGTGCACCAAATGTTCGTGCCGGTATTATGGTTGCGTGGTTGCCACCGCAAAGTACCGTGCCAGAAACGTTCAACGATGCTGAACCATTTGTGCTCAGTGTTCGTCCGCTTCGTGGTGTTGATAGCAACGGTATGCTTGCCAGCGCTAAAGAACTTGATTTGTTCGATGACCACACTGGTATTTTAGTAATTGATAAAGATTGTGCACCTGGTACGAACTTCGCCGAACTATATGAACTCGACGACTACTTACTTGAAGTTGAAAATAAATCATTAACTCACCGGCCTGATGCCTTTGGTGTCATTGGTTTTGCGCGTGAAGTTGCGGGTATCCAAGGTAAGCCGTTCAACACACCTGATTGGTTGAATAATATCGTTCCTCACTTCAGCGCAGATGATTCACTTGATGCCCCTGAAGTTATTATTGAAGACTCGACTCTGTCTGACCGTTTTACTTCAATTGTCCTGACGGGTGTTGATGAAAAAGCGCAGTCACCTGTGCAACTTCAAACCTATTTAGCACGCAGTGGTGTTCGCCCAATTAGTGCATCGGTCGATGTATCAAACTACCTCATGCTATTAACTGGCCAACCGTCACACACCTACGACTACGATAAGTTCAAAGCCCTTGCTGGTGATAACTTTAGTATCCGCGTTCGTTCAGCCCATGCTGAAGAAAAACTAACACTACTTGATGGTAAAGAAATTACTATGGACCCAGCTGATATTGTTATCGCCGCTGGCGACGTTGCTATTGGCCTTGCTGGTGCAATGGGTGGCGCAAATACTATCGTTGATGAAAACACAAAAAACGTCCTTCTTGAAGTTGCGACGTTTGACCTGTATCACTTACGTTCAACCCAAATGCGACACGGTATTTTCTCTGAAGCGATTACTCGTTTTACAAAAGGTGTGCCAGCGCCACTCGCAGGCCCAGCACTTGCTGAAGCAGTGAACCAATTAACTGAATATACCGGTGCGACTGTTTCAAGCGACATTGTTGAAGCGTATCCTGGTGTACGCGAACAAATTACTGTGAAGGTAAGTGAACGTCACATTAACGAAACCCTTGGTACGCACTTTAGTGCTAATGATATTGCTGAATTACTGCAAAACGTTGGCTTCGGTGTCAGCTTTGATGAACTTGATGCAACGGTCACTGTTCCATACTGGCGTGAAGATATTCACATTGCTGAAGACATTATTGAAGAAGTCGGTCGCTTAGCTGGGTTCGACTCAATTAATGCAACGCTGCCTCGCCGTGACTTCATTGCAACCCGCCCAAGTAGCTTCGACTCACTGCGAGCACAAGTTCGCTCACTTCTCGTGCGTGCTGGTGCAAACGAAGTATTAACTTACAGCTTCGTCCACGGTGACATGTTGAAGAAGGTGGGCCAAAACCCAGAAGATGCCTACCGTATTACCAATAGCATCAGCCCCGAACTGCAATACTACCGTCAAAGCTTAACGCCAAACTTGTTGACGCTTGTTAACCCGAACCGAAAAGCAGGTTACGATGAATTTGCCGTATTTGAATGCAATAAAGTACACCGAAAATCTGCAGGTCAAACTGAAGAGGGAGTACCTGTTGAGTTTGATAGCATTGCACTTGTTATTGCTCGGGCAAAGACAAAGGGTGACGCATACTACGATGCAAAGAACTATCTTGAATACGTGACAGATATTCTTGGCTTGAAACTTCGTTACGAAACCTTAACCGATGGTGACGCAACTGCTGCTCCATTTGAACCTGCACGAAGCGCGACAGTATTCGATGCGAACTCCGGTGTATACCTTGGTGTTGTTGGTGAATACCGCAAGGCGGTTCAAAAAAGTTTCAAACTTCCTGAGTATACTGCTGGGTTTGAAATTAACCCACGCGCATTACACGAAGCGGTTTCACAGGTAGGGTACCTATACCAAGCCCTAAGCCGCTACCCAAGCACTGAACGTGATATTACGTTCCAAACACCTGCGGATATCGCATTCCAAACCATTGTGAACGAAGCGACGAATGCGTTGAATGAAACTGATTTCATCACTTCAGTTGAACCACTCGGTATTTATCAAGCAGAGGGAAGTGACGAGAAAAACAACACAGTAAGAATTAAGCTAGTATCGTATAATAAGACACTGACAAACGAAGAAGTAACGGCTGTAATTGATGGCGTGATTTCACGCGTACTGGAAGCTACTAAAGGGAGAGTAATCTAATGGCTGCAACTAAAACACAACGTATTGGTATATGGATTATCGCCGCATTTATGCTGGTAGGAACTATCGGTTCATTCGTGGCAATTGTACTTGCAAATAGCAACCAGCAAACCGACAAAGAACTTGCCGATGCTGAATATTCTAAATATCAAAAACAATTAGCAGACCAACAAACCGAACTCTCAAACAAATACTTCGATACCTTTAACCAGTATGCAAACCGTCCCGCTGCCTTTGACGCTGCAGGTGTTACTGAGCTTAAAACCAATGACATTGTTGTTGGTGACGGCGACACGCTTACTGAAGAATCAAGCTTTACTGCGTATTACCTAGGTTGGAACCCAACTGGAAAAGTGTTTGACGGTTCTATCGATGGCACTGCTTTGAAAGCACCATTCAGCGTTACCCCTGGCGGTGTTATTGAAGGTTGGACAAAGGGTGCTGTTGGCATGAAAGTTGGTGGTGTACGTGAACTCACTATTCCAGCCGCACAGGCGTACGGTGAAACTGGTAGCGGTGAAGACATTCCACCAAACACACCAATTAAGTTTATTATTATGGTGATTCCAACACCGGAACAAGTACAACCATCAGCAAAATTAATTGAATATTATAACGCAGGATTGATTAACTAATATGAGCGACACTATTCGAGATGTAATTATGATTGGCGCAGGCCCAAGTGCCCTCGCTGCGGCTATCTACACAACCCGTGAAGACATTGACACAGTGCTTTACGAAAAGTCTGCCATTGGTGGCCTCGCCGCTATTACTGACATGGTTGATAATTACCCAGGTTTCCCTGACGGTATTGAAGGTATGACCCTTGCTGGCCACCTTGAAAAGCAAGCTGAACGTTTTGGTGCGCAAATTGAATACGGCGACGTGACGGAAATTAAAATTGATGGTAAGTACAAAATCGTTACTGTTGACGGTGAAGACGTAAAAGCAAAAGCCGTTCTTATTGCGACTGGTAGCGATTATAAAAAACTTGGCGTTCCTGGTGAAAAAGAATTCTACGGCCGCGGTGTGCACTACTGTGCAACTTGTGACGGTGCGTTTTACCGTGACAAAACATTGGTGGTTGTTGGTGGTGGTAACTCTGCTTTCCAAGAAGCAATTTTCCTTACTCGTTACACAACTCACATTGATTTGTTGGTACGAAGTACTATTAAGGCCAGTGATGTGTTGCAACACGAACTTCAGAAGTTCGTTGATGAAGGTAAGATCACTGTTCACCTTAATACGACAACTGAAGAGATTATCGACACTGAAGGGCGTGTGTCGAGCGTAAAGATTATTGAAAATGGTGAACCTGCTGAAATTGTTACCGAAGGTATCTTTGTATTTGTTGGCCTTATGCCAAATACCGGCTTCTTAGCGGGTAGCGGCGTTGAGCTTGATGAAGTAGGCCTTGTAAAGACAGACCTTAAACTTCAGACAACACTTGAAGGCGTATATGCCAGTGGTGATGTTCGAAGTGGCGCAACTATGCAAATCGCGAGTGCGGTAGGTGAAGGTGCGGCAGCTGCGTTATCTCTTCGTGAATATCTTGACGAGTTCGACCGAGCTTAAGCAAGTTTTTTCGCAATAAACTCTTCGAGTTGGCCTATAATTGCTGGGTCAGCAGTCTCTAAAGCAATCTCACGAGTTCCCAATAATACACCGGTGTACGCAAAGTTGTGCGAACCGGTGATTGCTCGTTTTGTGCCATCTTGCATGGTGAAGACGATAAACTTAGCGTGTAAGTAGCGTTTTTTGCGATAACTTGTACTCAGGCCGGTGACGAACTGGCTTAACGTGATAACAAATTTATTGAGGCCTTCAGCGTTTGAGGCTTTGTTGTAATATAATTTCACTTTTTTGCGTTTAAGGATGCGCGCTAATTTACCTGTAGGGCAGTACTGCGATACGAAGGTAATGTCTTTTGCTTCTTCGGCAAGTTCGCAAGCGCGACGGTAGATAATTGATTGGCCGATGATACCACCGTCGATGAGAATTTTTTTGTCCGTCTGTTCAACAGCGATACTAGGGTAGTTACCAGATTTTCGTTCAGAACGGTAAATACGCAATTGCTCTTCAACCAAACGGTCGGCAAGTTTAGCGTCGTTATCAATGCGGAACATGTAATCAACGTTATCAATACCGCCATCATATAAGTTAACACCACCGAACACAAAAGACGTGTCATCAACCACACACCACTTGCTGTGGGTGCGGCCATTGAAAATAGTGACGCGGCTACGGCCGAGCCAGTGGAACTTTACGCCGGCTTTCTTAAGGACCTTCACCATATGGTTTGTATTTTTAGTACCAGGACTGTAATAGCGGAAAGGTAACCAACCGCCATTCACTTCACCGAAAGTGAATATGTCTGCACCGACAGTGACGGTGACACCGCGTTGCGCAGCAGCCTTAAGCTCAGTAAACAGTTCATTGGTATTTGGGTGGTCGGCCATGACCATTGAAATTAAGTACACGCGGTCTTTAGCGTTACGAACAAGTTCAGCCGCTTGAGCGACGTATTCATTAGGAGTTACGAGCTTCATCTTTAATAAAGTATAGCATGATGCTAAAATAACAGAGATAAACAAAGGAGAAACGTAGTGGCTGATTTTAATAAAATTCTCACACCTGGCGACATTGACGGTGGTGTTATAAATGTAGTAATCGAAATTCCTGAAGGAAGTTCACACAAAATTGAATGGAATCGCGAATTAGCCGTATTCCAACTTGACCGTGTAGACCCTAAGATTTTCGCTAAACCAACTAACTATGGTTTTATTCCTCAAACTCTCGACGAAGACGGTGACGAGCTTGATGCGTTGGTTATTACTACCGACCCACTTTCGACTGGTATCTTCCTTGAAGCAAAAGTTATTGGTGTAATGAAATTTGAAGACGATGGTGAAATTGACGACAAGATTATTGTTGTTCCTGCCGATGACCGAAACACTGGCAACGCAATTAACTCACTTGAAGATTTACCTAAGCAATTGATTGCGCAAATTGAGCACCACTTTACTCACTACAAAGACTTGAAAAAGCCAGGTAGTACTATTGTGAAAGGTTTTGGCGATATTGCTGAAGCAAAGCAAATTATCCACCAAGCAGTTACTCGTTGGGACAATTTAACTAAGTAGTTTTCGTTTTTTCGGCTTTCGCCGCTTTCGCGAGTTTAGAATCAGCCCGGGTCTTCCGGGTTTTTTCTCGTATAATGCCGGCGGCATGGCTAATACTTTCAATTGCGCCACCTTTACGTAGTTGCGAGCGAAGTTTGGCACGGGCATGTGTCGTCGTAACTAATTCAAGCCAGCTGGCTTTTGGTGTAATACTTTTTCGAGTCGTAATTTCGACAATGTCACCGTTGTGGAGTGGCTTGTCGAAAGCGTGGATAGAACCGTTTACGCGGAAAGCGTAAGCATGGCGGCCGAGGTCACTGTGTACGAGGTAGGCAAAATCAAGAGGGAAGGCGCCTTCAGGTAGGTTATAGATATCGCCCTTTGGTGAGTACACGAAAATACGGTTACCGAAGAGGTCAATATTAAGCTGTGATTGTGTAATCTCTTCACCGCTACGAAGTTTCGCAGCAATTTCCTGCAGCTGGGTAATCCACTGCATGTTGGCAGGTAGGAGCGCAGAACTTTTTTTGTTCTTTATGTAATCTTTCGAATTCTTCTGCTCGTGGTAGTGGAAACTGGCAGCCAACCCGCGTTCAGCAAACTCGTGCATTTCGTAGGTACGAATTTGAAACTCAACAATTTGCTTGCTTGGGGTTAATACTGTCGTGTGGAGGCTTTGGTAACCGTTTGGTTTTGGAACGGCAATGTAATCTTTAATGCGAGAAATCATTGGTTGATAAAGGGAGTGGAGAATACCGAGCACTCGATAACAATCTTCTTTGGTCTCAACAATAACACGCAGTGCCATAAGGTCGTACACGTCATCAATGTTATCATTTACCTTTTTCAGTTTCTTGTGCAGACTGTAAATACTCTTCACGCGACCATTAATATCATTATTTATATTCTGGGCCTTCAGTGCACGGTCAACTTCTTCGCGAACAATACCAAGCTTACGAGTGCTCTTTCCAAGGCGCTTTTTCATGAGGTTCTGTAGACGCTTAAACTCTTCAGGGTCGATGTAGCTATAGGCAAGCTCTTCAATTTGCATGCGAACGCGTCCCATACCAAGCTTATCGGCCATAGGGGCGAATACTTCGAGGCTTTCGCGGGCAATTTTTACCTGCTTCTCACGGGTCATGTGCTGAAGGGTTTGCATGTTGTGTAAACGGTCAGCGAGTTTAATAATGATGACGCGAACATCTTGGCCGACGGCGATAAGGAGCTTCGAAAGATTGTCCTTAGTTTGCGGTAGGTACTCTGCAAGGTCTTGCATGCCAGCACGGGCTTTAGAGACTTTTGTGACACCTTCAACTAAAAAGGCGACATCGTTGCCGAAGAGGCTTTCGAGCTGTTCGAAAGAGAGGTCAGTGTCTTCCACTGTGTCGTGTAATACGCCGGCAAGAACAGTGTCGATATCCATACCCCAATCGATGAGGGTTTTGGCAACAGCCATAGGGTGAATAATGTACGGTTCGCCGCTTTTACGCTTCTGGCCGGTATGCGCTTTTGAGGCAATATCGATGGCGTGTTCAAGCTCGAGGATTTCGTTTTCCTCGTAAAATGGGCGGGCGTGTTCGAGTAGTTCACCTTTCTTCATATACACAGTATACGAAAGATTGCCGACTTAAGGTAGTTGCTATATAATAACCACCAATAGAGCTAATGTTTAAGAAGGAGTGGTATTAACCATGGCTAAAACGAAAATTGCAATTAATGGTTTCGGACGTATTGGCCGAAGTGCGTTTAAGATTGCATTCGACCGTGCAGATTTAGAAATTGTCGCTATTAACGACTTAACTGACACAAAGACATTGGCATACTTGTTGCAACATGACAGCAACTATGGCCTCTACAAGAATAAAGTTGGATACGACGACACTGGCATTATTGTTAATGACCAACACATTAAAATTACAGCTGAAAAAGATCCTGCGGCTTTACCATGGGGCGACCTTGATGTTGAAGTAGTTATTGAATCTACTGGCCGTTTCACTGAAAAAGAAACTGCTGAACTTCACATTACAGCTGGCGCAAAGCGCGTTATCATTAGTGGTCCAACTAAAAGCGAAGGTGTTGATACTATCGTTCTTGGTGCTAACGAAGACAAAATTGAAGGTGCAAGCCACGTTATCTCTAACGCGAGCTGTACTACTAACTCACTCGGTGCAGTTATGGCTGTTCTTGACGCTGAATTCGGCGTTCAAAAATCACTCCTTACAACTGTTCACAGTTACACTGCAAGCCAAGCTTTGCAAGATGCTCCAGCGAAAGACCTTCGTGAAGGCCGCAACGCTGCTGAAAACATCGTTCCTACTAGTACTGGTGCTGCAATTGCTGTTACAAAGACGTTGCCACAACTTGCTGGCAAGTTTGACGGACTCAGTATCCGTGTTCCAACCCCAGTTGTTTCACTTAGCGACGTAACTGTATTATTCGAACGAAACGCGACCGTTGAAGAAATCAACAACGCATTCAAGAAAGCTGCTTCAGAACCTTACTACCAAGGTATCCTTGGTGTGAGCGAAGAACCACTTGTTAGCCGTGATTACATCGGTAACAGCCACTCTGGTGTTGTTGACCTCCTCCTTACAAAGGTTGTTGGTGGAAATCTCGCTAAGATTATGGTTTGGTACGACAACGAATGGGGCTACTCAAACCGTCTCGTTGAACTTGTTGCTGATATTGGTAAAACGTTGAACAAATAAGGTAAACACTTATATATTATGAAGATCTTTTTGGGCAGCGATCACAACGGCTATCATTTGAAGGAAAAGCTGTTCGCGTACCTCGCTAAACACGGGTACGAGGTTGAAGACGTGGGTGACCGCGAACCAGATCCAGCGGACGACTTTCCTGATTTCGCCCAAGCCGCTGCCCTTAAAGTTCTTGGCGAAGAAGGCGACCCGCGCGCAATTTTACTTTGTGGCGGTGGCCAAGGTATGGCTATGGCGGCGAACCGCTTCCGCGGCATTCGTGCCAGCGTTGTATGGGATGCTTTTGAAGCAAAGATGACACGTAACGACAATGACAGCAATGTGCTTTGTCTTCCTTCGCGAATTTTCGATGAAACCAAAGATGCTGAATGGCAAGGCGTTGTTGAAACTTGGTTGAATACGCCCTATGCCGACGCACCTCGCTACCGGCGCCGCAACTCACAATTGGATGAACTGTAATGGCAGTCGTTGTCCCGACAATTATGGTTGAAACAGTGGATGAGTTTCGCGAGGCCTCTGAACGCGTTGCGCCATTTGCTCGTCGTGTTCACATTGATTTAAGCGACGGTGAATTTGCTCCAACTTTCTTATTAGAAGAAAGCAATTTGTATTGGCCACCTGAATGGGAAGTTGATATCCACGCGATGGTAGCTCGACCTTCAGAGCATTTGGCGAAACTGATTGAAATGAAGCCAAGCCTTATTATTATTCACTCAGAAGTAACGGAAAACATTGTTGTACTGCTTGGACGCATTAAAGAAGCGGGCATTAAAGCTGGCTTAGCGCTACTTAAAACGACCGTTCCAGCAACGATTGAAGAAGCAATTAAACTTGCCGACCACATTATGATTTTCTCAGGTGACCTTGGTAAATTTGGTGGAACAGCGAGTATGATGCAGCTTGAAAAAGTGCGCCTCATTAAAAACATCAACCCGACTGCTGAAATTGGCTGGGACGGTGGTGTAAATATTGAAAACGCGTATACGTTGACGCAGGGTGGGGTAGAAGTGCTGAACACGGGTGGCGCAATTGCGACTGCCGAGAATCCAGCTGAGTCGTACCAGGCATTAGTTAAAGAAATTAATAAACACGGAGTAATATAGGGTGGTTAAGTTAACAATTCCTCAAATTGAGCAGAAGGCGAATGACATTCGTCGCGATATTATTCAAATGTTAGCAGCGGCTGGAAGCGGCCACAGTGCAGGCCCATTAGGGTTATCTGACATTTTTGCAGCACTTTACTTTAACGTAATGAATATTCGCCCTGAAGAGCCTGAATGGGCTGACCGAGATGTATTCTTCTTAAGCAACGGACACTGTGTACCTGTACAGTACGCAACAATGGCTGAAGCTGGATATTTCCCTGTTGAAGAGTTAGTCACACTACGTAAACTTGGTAGTCGTTTGCAGGGTCACCCTGAACGCGAAAAACTCCCTGGCCTTGAAAACACGAGCGGCCCTCTTGGCTCTGGTTTGTCACAAGCATCAGGGTACGCGTATAGCTTGCAGTACATCGACGAAAACCCGCAACGTCGTTTCGTATATGTCGTTATGGGCGATGGCGAATTGAATGAAGGTAATATTTGGGAAGCAGCGATGTTTGCTGGTAAGTACAAGCTATCTCAGCTTGTAGCTTTTGTTGACCGTAACAATATTCAAATCGATGGAACTACTGAAGATGTTATGCCACTCGAGGACCTTAAGGGCAAATGGGAAGCATTCGGTTGGCACGTTATTGAAATTGATGGTCACAACATCGCAAGTATTATCGATGCAACAAGCCAAGCTCGTGCAATTACTAACCGTCCTACGGTGATTATTGCCCACACTATTCCAGGTAAGGGTGTTGATTTCATGGAATACAACTATAAATGGCACGGTATGCCGCCGAACGCCGAACAAGCTAAAGAAGCTTTGGAAGATTTACGAACCCTCGGTGGCCAAATTACTCACGAAGGAGCTGGTGTATGAGTTACCAATTAAACCCACAATTATTTTCTGACGATGTGAAGCTCGAACCGATTCGTGCAGGCTTTGGCCGTGGGCTTAAAGCTGCTGGCGAAGCAAACGAAAATGTTGTTGCGCTGTGTGCCGACTTAACTGAAAGTACACAAATGCACTTATTCCGCGATGCGTTTCCAAAGCGATTTATCGAAGTGGGTATCGCAGAGCAAAACCTCGTTACTGTAGCGAGTGGGCTTGCGCGTGCTGGCAAAATTCCATTTACCAGTAGCTACGCCGCATTTAGCCCAGGCCGAAACTGGGAGCAAATTCGTACGACTGCAACGTTGAATAACCAACCAGTTAAAATTGTTGGTTCACACGCCGGCGTGAGTGTTGGGCCTGACGGCGCGACGCACCAAATGCTTGAAGACATCGCCCTTATGCGTGTGCTTCCAAACATGGTTGTTGTGGCACCTGGCGATAGCATTGAAGCCGAAAAGGCGACACGGGCAGTAGCGGAAAACGGTAAGCCAAGCTATCTCCGTTTAGCGCGTGAGAAAACTCCTATCTTTAGTACTGATGAATCACCATTTGAAATTGGTAAGGCGTACGTGCTGAAAGAAGGCAAGGATGTAACATTACTCGGTACCGGTACAATGACCTACGAGTTACTACTCGCCGCTAAATTACTTAACGAACTTGGTGTTGATGCCGAAGTGGTGCACGTACCAACAATCAAGCCACTTGATAACGAAACAATTCTTGCCAGTGTTCGTAAAACTGGCCGTGCGGTTTCTGCCGAAGAAGCACAAGCTGCTGGTGGTTTCGGTGGAGCTATTGCCGAACTGCTTTCTGAACAGCTTCCAACACCGTTGAAGCGTATTGGTATGCTTGATCGCTTCGGTGAATCTGGCGCACCAGCTGAGCTTATGGAACACTTCGGTTTAAGTGGTAACAAAATTGCGCCAGAAGTGAAGTTATGGATCGAAAATACATCTAAGTATCATCAAGAATTCTAAAAGGGGGACATATGGGATTAACAATTAGCGAAATTCGCGACAACACACTCAGGGCTCGACACTTAATGCAACGAAGCCGCCAACAGGGCTTTGCTGTCGGTGCATTTAATATTGATAACCAAGAAACACTTATCGGTATTGCTCGTGCGGCGCAAAAGCTAAATGCACCTGTACTTGTCGAAGTAAGTGATGGCGAAGTAAAAGCCCTTGGCCTTGAAAACCTCCGTGACCTTGTAGATAACTACAAGAAAGAATACGGCATCGAGATGTATATCAACCTCGACCACAGCCCAACTGTTGAAAACTGTAAGCAAGCTATTGATGCTGGGTATGAATTTATTCACATCGACATCTCTCAAGCAAACCACGATGCGACTGAAGAAGAAATTATTGCAAAGACAAAAGAAGTTGTTGAGTACGCTAAGTTTACGGGTGCACTTGTTGAAAGCGAACCACACTACTTTGGTGGAAGCAGCAATGTTCACAGCGAAGGTATTGATTACGAGGAAATTAAGAAAACATTCTCAACACCAGAAAGCGCTAAGGCTTTCGTAGAAGAAACTGGCATTGATACATTCGCAGCAGCTGTTGGTAATCTTCACGGTAAATATCCAGTTCCAAAAGAACTTGACCTTGAATTACTGCAACGAATTCGCGATGCAATTCCATGCCAAATTAGCCTTCATGGCGGTAGTGGCACACCTGCACACTTCTTCGAAGATGCAGCAAAGATTGGTGTCAGCAAAGTGAATATTAACAGTGACATGCGGTATGCCTTCCGTACAACTATGGAATCTGAACTCAAAGAACACCCAGATGAATTCGCCGTTGTGAAACTTATGGACAAGGTGAAAGATGCAATTCAAGCAGTCGTAGAAGACAAGATTGCCGGTTTCGGTAGTGCTGGAAAGGCTGTTGTTTAGTTCCATGACTCTCCCGACAATCGTAACTATCGGCAAAGCAACGCAGGATGTGTTTTTGAAAAGCACCGATGCGTTTACTGAGCTTGTTCATAAAGGAGTGAAGTACGAGCAGCTTCCTGTTGGTCAAAAACTTGATTTAGATGAAGTTATTTTCGCCACGGGTGGAAATGTTACTAATGCTGCTGTTACGTTTGCCCGCCAAGGCCTTCACAGTAAGTACGCTTGGTGTCTAGGTCTCGATGTCGCTAGTGAAGGAATCCTCGCCAGCCTCGACAAAGAGGGTGTTGATACTTCTCATGTGTATCAAAGCAATGCGTTCCGTGCCAGCTACTCAACGGTCATTATGTTGAGTGGTGGTGAGCGAACAATCTTGAACTATAAAGGCTCGATGCCAACTGCAGCTGACCACGAACTGAACCTTTCAGTTATTGATGAAGGGGACTGGCTCTATATTTCATCTCTTGGTGACATGGAACTCCTTGAACGAATCATTACTCGTGCAGCGAAACACGGTGTGAAAGTTATGCTAAACCCAGCAGGTGTAGAACTAAAGAACCCAGAAAAATTAAAGGGACTTCTCGAAGACGTTGAAATTCTCACCGTAAACAAAGAAGAAGCACAAATGATTGTGGAAGGCGAAACGATTGAAGAATTAGCTCGTCACGCACACCACTATTGCCCGGTTGTGATTGTCTCTGACGGTCCAAACGGCGCAATTGCAACAGACGGCAAAACGGTTGTTACTGCGGGCATGTACGAAGATGTACCAGTTGTTGATAGGACTGGCGGAGGCGATGCTTTCGGTTCAGGTTTCTTGGCATACTACGCACAAGGACATTCACTAAAAGAATCAATTGTATTTGCCAGTGCTAACTCAACATCTGTTGTACAGAAAATTGGCGCAAAGGACGGAATATTACATCAAGGTACTGTATTACATGACATGCCACTGACAGAGAAGGAGTTTTAATATGTCAAAATTTTTAAGAGATTTACTGGATGCTGAAGAGCCAACATTCACAGCGTCAATTCGCCAATTAGAAGATATTAGTGGTAAAACCGGTGCCGACACAAAGCTTATTGGTGATATTACTGCTATGGCCCACGAAAACCTTCGTCAACTTGGGCTTAACCCAGCCGCATCAACTGGTGAAGAAGTGTACAACGCTTTGCTTGGCCGCGTTGAAGAAGACATTAAGCGCCTTACCAAAATTATTGGTGCATCTGAATCTGATGACGTTCGCCACTTAGTGCCATTTATGGTTGCTGCTGCGAACAGCGTTAAGTTTAACCGCAAAGTGTTTGTTATTAAGCACGAAAAAGCGAAAGAGTTTCTTCGCACTATGCCTCCAAAGCAACTTATGGAAAAACTTGGCTACGGTACTGTTGACCAAATGATTGCAGGTGAAGATTTCGACGAAATTTATACAGCCCTACGTTTCTCAGAAGGCCCAGATTGGCTTACAAAGTATAACGAACTTTTCAAGACCGTTACTCCACACGACTATGAAGAGCGCGACTTGCGAATTGTAGAAATGAATCACGATAAGTATGTTGACCTTGCGTCTCACTTTGTTCAAAAGAAACTTCACAACGTGACGCACACAAAAGAAATGGGTATTATTGTTGTTGTCCCTATGCACGCAAAGACGATGCGTGGCCTCGTGCTTAAAACACTCCCTCTTTTATTCCACTATATGAACGAAGTAAAACTGTACTCGACATTCTTTAAGCTAAAGAGCGCAAAACCACACTTCGGTGAAACAGTAGTAAACACGCTTATTGCTGACCCAGGCAGTGGTACGCAACTTGTTGGTAAAAACATTCACTGGCGTGTGATTCAACGGTACCTTGGTAAACACAAAGAAGATTCAGTTGATAAGATTGCCTTCGAGCCACATGTTCAACCTGAAGACCTTCACTGGCGCCGTGCTGAAGAGTTGCTCTACCAACTTGACCCAGAACTCGAGTTTTGGAAAGACCGCGACTACGTAGCGTTAAACTATGATGGTTTCCCAGTTGCTTTTAACTTGTTTGACGTAAGCTTTGCGTACTCCAACAAAGAGGGCTATGAAGGTCGTTACGCATATCACATGCGCGAAAGCCTTTGGAATGAAATTTTCGTACGCTACTTGGGCTTCAAAAACCTCGCAGCGCAAGTACTCGAACAACTTGATAACGAGATGATTGCTCCTGAGCGCCTCCCGCTTATTAAGCAAAAAATGAGCCGTGGCGCAAACATGAAACGCCTTGAGCAAAAGAACCAATTAGAAGTTCGTGAACGCCTTATTAAAGCCGCAAACAATCGTCTTGTTGGTGTTGTTGAAGAATTTGAACAAGTATTCGGTATGCTTGCACAGCACGAAAAGACGGTAACTATTTTCGGTTCAGCTCGTAAGCCGCAGAACGATGACATCGCTGCAGGTGCATATGACATGGCTGCTCGTTTAGCCCGTGAAGGGTACGCAGTTGTCACGGGTGGTGGACATGGTGTGATGGAAGCGGCAAACCGCGGCGCATACGAAGCAGGGGGAGACTCAATTGGTCTTAATATTTTACTTCCAAACGAACAAAGCCTTAATGATTACACAACACAAAGCTTCCAATTCAACCACTTCTTTGGCCGTAAAGTTGCTATGACACTCGATGCGAGTGCCTACGTATACTACCCAGGTGGCTTCGGAACATTTGACGAACTGTTTGAAATTCTTGCGCTCATCCAAACAGGTAAAATTCACCAAAACCCCGTCATTCTTGTCGGAAGTGACTTCTGGAGACCACTCGATACACTCATTCGTGAAGTACTGCTTGACCGTTATCACACCGTTAACGAAGACGATACTGATTTGTACCAAATCTTCGATAACTACGATGACGTTGTTGCATACATCAAGGATGCTCAAACGAAGAAAAGCCGATTCAGTAAGACGAGCACATACCACAAAGAACTTGGTACGTAATAACCTTTACATTCCAGGGCATGGTGTATATGCTTAGAACAACTAAACTTGTGAGGTAGGGATGGTACAAAAGAAGGGGAGAAGAAAGCTTTTTACAGCTATAGCTGTATTAGGCGCTTTGTTGCTCATTATCGCTGTTATTTCAGTAGTAAAAGCAACAATGTCCGATAACGAACCTTCTGTATCAACCCAAACTTCTTCACAAGATACTCCATCGGTGAGTGACGACACAGAGCCAAATAATACCGACCAACCGGCAACAAGCGAACCGGTTGCCGAACAGCCTGCAATCGACCCTGCAACAGTTGCTACTGTTGCAATCGAACCAATGACGATTACCGTTTCGTACTTAAAGGGTGTCGGGGGCTTTGATTACGAAGTGCTTCGAACCGGCAGTGGTACAAAGTACGTACAGTTTAGCTCAACGAAGTTAGCGGGCACTAAATGTACCAACGACGAAGGCCAATTCGCCTCAATTATTCAGAAACCTTCAAAAGATGAAGCGACCACTCTTGCTAAGACTACAACGGTTGATGGAACTGAGTACGGTTTATCGCTTGCTGATAGTACGTGTACCAGTGACTCAGAGCTCCTTAAGCAATACCAAGACGCCTTTTCCGGTGCCTTTAGCCTCCTCAAAAAATTGTAGTACTTACAAAATAACCAAACTCACTTATAATTAGTATGATGAGTCAGAAATTTGTACTAGCTTCACCTTATAAACCTACCGGCGACCAGCCGACGGCTATTGCTAGTTTGATTAAAGGTTTAGAAGCAGGCGAGAAAGAACAGACACTTCTTGGTGTCACGGGTTCAGGTAAAACATTTACCATGGCAAATATTATCGTGAACCGCCAAGCGCCAACTTTGGTTATGGCGCACAACAAAACTTTGGCAGCTCAGCTGTATAGCGAGTTCAAGGCATTCTTTCCTGATAATGAAGTGCATTACTTTGTAAGTTACTTCGATTACTACCAGCCGGAAGCGTATATTGCCAGTAGTGATACATACATTGAAAAAGATAGTAAAATTAACGACGAGATTGACCGGCTGCGCCACGCAGCGACAACGGCATTATTAACTCGTCGCGACACTATTATTGTTGCCAGTGTGAGCTGTATTTATGGTATTGGTTCTCCTGAAGATTATTCAGCTATGTCTATTACTATTGTTACAGGCGAGCGCCGACAACAAGATAAGTTCGTTCGTTTACTGACCGATATTCAGTACCAACGAAACGATATCGATTTTCATCGCGGTACTTTCCGTGTGAAAGGTGACATTGTCGATGTATTTCCAGCCGGTAGTGACGTTGCCTACCGCGTAGAGTTCTTTGGTGATGAAGTTGAGCGTTTAACTCGCATCGACCCACTGACTGGTGAGATTCTTGGTGAACCAAAACAAATAGATATCTTCCCAAGTAGTCACTACGTAACGCCTAAAGAAAAAGTAGAGCGAGCTATTGGCGGTATTAAAAAAGAATTTGATGAACGAATGGATTTCTTTGAAAAGCACGATAAGTTCTTGGAAGCGCAACGTCTTTCTCAACGAACCAAGTATGACCTCGAAATGCTTGAAGAAACCGGTTTCGTAAAGGGGATTGAGAACTATAGCCGTTATCTTACAAACCGTGAACCAGGTGAACAGCCAGCCACATTGCTTGATTATTTTCCTGATGATTTCTTGCTGCTTGTTGATGAAAGCCATATGACCTTGCCGCAGGTGCGCGGTATGTATAATGGTGACCGAGCTCGTAAAGAAGTGTTGGTGGAACACGGGTTCCGATTGCCAAGTGCGCTCGACAACCGCCCGTTAACATTCGATGAATTTAACCGCCACATGAACCAAGCGATATACGTGTCAGCAACTCCTGCCGAATACGAGCTGACACATAGCCCAGAGCCTGCCCAACAGATTATTCGTCCAACGGGGCTTATTGACCCGGAGATTATCATTCGACCGACTGAAGGGCAAATTGACGACCTTATCGCCGAAATTCGCGACCGTACTTCGAAAGGTCAACGCGTGTTGGTAACGACACTTACGAAGCGCATGGCTGAAGACCTTACAACGTACTTATTAGAATTGGATATTAAAACTGCGTACATTCACAGTGAAGTAGATACTATGGAACGTGGTGATATTTTGAGCGACCTGCGAAGGGGAGTGTACGACGTATTGGTTGGTATTAACTTGCTGCGCGAAGGGCTCGACCTACCTGAAGTAAGTCTGGTTGCCATTATCGATGCCGATAAAGAAGGATTCCTTCGTAGTACGAGCGCACTTATTCAAAACATTGGCCGTGCTGCTCGTCACCTTGAAGGCAAGGTACTTATGTATGCTGACCGCATCACCGACTCTATGCAACGGGCTATCGAAGAGACGAACCGTCGACGCACTATTCAGACTGCGTATAATACCGAACATAACATCACGCCAACCAGTATTAACAAAGAGATTAGTGAAGGCTTGCGGGCGATTATTCCTAAAAAGCCAGACCAAACGCCGAAAATTGACCTTCGTAAAATTCCAAAGGATGAGTATTCTGGTTTGATTAAAGAACTTTCAGGTCAAATGGACCTAGCGAGCGCAAACCTCGAGTTTGAAAAGGCAGCTGAGCTCCGCGATATCATTGAAGATATTAAATCAAAGATGTAATTTGAAACCCGCGATATCGCGAGCTGTCGTTACCTGTAGCATTGACCGCATCATGCTCATGCTTCATAGTTAGGTATAGATATGCGAGATATAAGGGTAATGCGGCGTACTACTGGACGGCGACAAGGTTTTACTATTGTCGAACTATTAATTGTGGTCGTCGTTATTGCGATTTTAGCTGCGATTGTCATAGTTTCTTATAACGGCATCCAGCAACGTGCTAAAATCGCTGTGCTTCAAACTGATATAACCAACGCCGTGACACTCTTGGAAGTTGATAATGTATCAAACGGTACGTACCCGGCCTCCGAGAGTCAGGCAAACTCTGGTGCTGGTTTAAAACCTAGCGCCGGAACGACGTATCAATACTCATATACGAGCAGCAACAACTCTTACTGTGTAACGGGCGTGAATAGCGGCTTCACTTACTTCGCTTCCTCTTCTAATAAATCACCACAACAGGGAGAGTGTTCGGGCCACAGCTGTCCTACGGGCTTTGTTACGGTTCCAGGAAATAGCAGTTATGGGACCTCGGACTTCTGCGTAGCGAAGTATGAAATGAAACAGGCTTCTGGCACTGTACCGGTATCTCGTGCGAGCGGAACACCCTGGGATAACATTTCTTATGCCGATGCAGTCACCTATAGTGCAAATGTTGCAGATTGTATAGGCTGTCATCTCATGACGGAAGCCGAACGTCTTACGATAGCGCAGAATGTTTTAAATGTAGCGAGTAACTGGAGCGGTGGTTCGGTGGGAAGTGGCTATATATTCAGCGGCCATTCTGATTCGGTTCCGAACAATGCTGCGCCTGCTGACGGCAGCGACAGTAATAGCTATGTAGGGACAAACAATTCAAGTGGCGAAACAGCAGCAACGTATGGTTTGCAAGGCAACTCACAACGACGAACATTAACTCTTTCTAATGGCTCAGTGATTTGGGATTTGTCGGGAAACGTATGGGAATGGACTCAGGGCAGTATTCCAGGAAATCAACAAACTGGATTAAGCAGTGATTCCGCATATGGAGCGAAGGAGTGGAATAACCCAGCGCTTATTTTAGGGGCTGTAGCCGCAAATAATCGTCCGAGCTTTGGCACACCTGCGGCAAGCGGTTGGACATCTGCGCAAGGAATTGGGCTAGTCTACAGTAATCGTAACGAGACAAATGCCAGTGCACGATATTTACAGCGTGGCGGTTCGTATGGAAGTGGTACTTATGCGGGCATTTACTATATCGGGATATCGACGAATATAGCTCAGATAAGTGTTGGCTTTCGAGTGGTGAAATAGTTCACTCAAAAGCTGAGACTATAAAATTTATTGAGTTTAGGGCATATACACCCTTTTCGTTAACACTATATGAGGTATAATAAAACAAGTATGACGCAAATCTCAACCGATGAAGTGCACCACTTAGCACAACTTAGTAGCCTGCAATTAGGTGACGGCGAAGTCGAAAGCCTGCGAATTGACCTTGAAAATATTGTAGGGTATATTGAGCAGCTTTCAGAACTGGATACAACAGGCGTAGAGCCTACGTACCAAGTAACAGACCTTCAGAACGTATGGCGTGAAGACGCTGTTGATGATTATGGTATTTCTAAAGATGATTTATTGGCACTTGCACCGGCAGCCGAAGCTCATCAAATTAAAGTTCCGAAAGTATTATAACAATGAGTATTATTTCTGAATTTATCGGTAAGTCAGCGCGCGAAAACGTTCAATCAGCTATTTTAAAGGCTCGTGAAAGCGAAGATTTTAATGCAGTACTTTCTTACTCTGAAGAACGCGCCTTACAGCGTGCTGACGAAGTTGACCGCGGTGAAATTACCGGTCGCCTTGCCGGTGTTCCGTTTATCGCTAAAGATAACTTCTTAACACTTGGCGCACCAACTACCGCCTCAAGTAGTTTCTTGAAAGGTTTCCAAGCTCCGCTACAAGCAACGGCAATTGAAAAACTCGAAGCTGAAGGCGCAATTTGTATTGCCAAAGCGAACCTCGATGCTTTTGCACACGGCGGTAGTACTGAAAACTCAGCGTACGGCCCGACGAAGAATGCATACAACAAAGAACACGTTGCTGGCGGAAGTAGCGGTGGTTCAGCTGTTGCAGTTGCCCTAGGTATTGTTCCTTTTGCGCTCGGTACAGATACTGGCGGCTCAATTCGCCAACCTGCGAGCTTCAATAATGTCGTGGGTGTCAAACCTACGTATGGAACCGTTAGTCGTTACGGGGTTGTTGCCATGGCCAGTAGTACTGACACTATTGGTGTACTCGCAAGCTCTGTCGAAGACGCTGAAACAGTCATGGATATTTTAAGTGGCAAAGACAGCAAAGACATGACAACACTTCCTGATTTCTTTACACCACAAACTATTGATGGTCCAAAGAAAATCGGTCTTATTAAAGAATTTATGGATGAGGGTGTTGACCCTGAAGTAAAGGCTGCAACCGAACGATACATTGAAGCATTAAAAGCAAAAGGCCACGTTGTTGAAGAGGTGAGTATGTCATTGCTTAAATACGCCTTGGCTATTTATTACATTGTTGTGCCGGCTGAAATTAGCAGCAACCTTGGCCGTTACGATGGTATTCGGTATGGTAACCGCGCTGAAGCTACAACGCTCGGTGAAGTATATGGTTTGTCTCGCGACCACGGGTTCATGCCTGAAAACAAACGCCGCATTATGATTGGTAGCTATGTGCTCTCCAGCGGCTTTTTTGACGCATATTACTTACAGGCGCAAAAAGCCCGCACCTTACTTGTGAATGAATTTAACGCATTATTTGAAAATTACGATGCACTTATTGGCCCTGTTGCTCCAACACCGGCATTTAAATTGGGTGAAAATACGAGCGACCCTGTAAAGATGTACCTCGCTGACATTATGACTGTGCCTGCCAGCCTCGCAGGTCTTCCAGCGATTAGTGTTCCAGCTGGCTTGAGCCAAGCTGGTTTACCAATTGGTGTTCAGCTTATCGGTGCACGAAAATCAGATAATGTATTACTGGCGATTGCAAAGGAAGTTGAATAATATGATAGACCAAACAACAACTATTATTTTCTTCTTCGCAGCTATTTTGATTGTCGGTGGACTGTTGTTCGTTTTTGTTTCAATTGCTAAAAACAGCCCACGTGAACTTGATGTTGAAAAATATCGTAGCCGTTGGTTGAGTATTGAGACATCACTATCTCGTAATAATGAAGGCAGCCAAACACTCTGTATTTTAAATGCCGACAAACTCCTTGACCAAGCACTTCGTGACCGTGGTATTTCTGGTAAGACGATGGCCGAACGCATGAAAAGCTGCCAAGGCAAATGGACAAATGGTAACGGTCTCTGGGCAGCGCATAAAGTTCGTAACCGTCTTGCACACGAAACCGATGCAACAATCGATTACGACCGTGCAAAACAAGCACTCGTTGCATACAAACAAGGGTTGAAAGATTTGGGAGCAATTTAATGGCGCTATCACAAGAAATTATTGATAAATACGAAATGACAATCGGTATTGAGTGTCACGTACAACTTGCTACTATTAGTAAATTGTTCAGTGGTGCTGATAACGACGCTCGTGAGATGGAACCAAATACTGCAACCAGCCCAATCGACTTTGGCCTGCCTGGAATGTTACCAGTCCTTAACAAACAAGCGATAGTGCTTGCTGCTCGCGCTGGAAAAGCTTTGAATTCTGAAATTGCGCACATTAGTCGTTTTGATCGAAAACACTATTTCTACCCAGACCTTCCTAAAGGCTATCAAATTAGCCAAATGTACCAGCCGATTATTATTGGCGGCCACGTTGACGCACCGCTTCTTGATGGTGATACAGTTCGTGTACGCATTCACCACGCACACCTCGAAGAAGATGCTGGAAAATTAACACACCATGGCACTTATAGTCTCGTTGACCTTAACCGTGCCGGTACACCACTTATTGAAGTTGTATCTGAACCAGATATTCACTCTGCAGCTGGTGCGAAAGCATTTGCAACCGAGCTTCATCGTCTTATGACCTACGCTGGCGTAACACTTGGTAACTTATATCACGGCAACATGCGTTTCGACGTAAACCTTTCGGTTGCACTTAAGGGTGCATCTGAACTTGGTACTCGTGCTGAAGTAAAAAACCTCAATTCTTTTAGAAGTGTTGAAAAAGCTGCTGAATACGAATTTATCCGTCAAATTGAACGCTTAGAACAAGGTGAAAAGATTGTCCAAGAAACTCGGGGTTGGAGCGACGCTACCGGCAAAACAACTTCACAGCGAAGTAAAGAAGACGCCCAAGATTACCGTTATATGCCTGATGCTGATATTCCACCAGTTGTTCTTACCGACGAAGATATCGCTGAAATGCAAGCTGGCCTTCCGGCACTCCCTGCTACGTACCGTGAATCATGGAGTACACTTGGACTTGACCGTTCTGTTATTGAGTCACTGCTTGGTACTCAAAGCTACGCAATTCTTATTAGTGAAATTCAAACGAACTTTGGTGATGACATCGCCCGACGGGTAGCCCACTGGTTCTCAAGTTCTGTCAGTACGAACGACGAAGAAGCGGCAATTGTTGCGAGCAACTTCTCACCAGAAGGTTACGGTGAACTTGCGCAAATGGTAGAGAAGAATGAACTATCTAGTACAGCCGCAAAGGAAGTGTTCCAGGAACTATTAACCAGTTCAGAAACTCCACGCGCTATTGCTGAAGCAAAAAACCTACTACAGGTGAGTGACGAATCGGCTATTCTTGCTATCGTTCAAGAAGTGTTAAATGACCCAGCAAGCGTACAATCTGTTGCGGATATTAAAGCTGGTCAAGACAAGGCTATTGGCTTCCTCGTTGGCCAAGTGATGAAGAAATCACAAGGTAAAGCGAACCCAGCACTTGCACAGAAACTCATTCGTCAAGAACTCGCTTAAGCTAACACTTGTCAGTATTTAGTAATAGGGTATACTGAAAATATATACCACCACTAAAACATAAAAGGAGCAAATTGTGGAAATACAAAATGCGTCAGAAATTCTGCTCATCATTGTCTCAAGTGTTCTATCGATTTTTCTAATCGTTGCGATTATCTTGGGAATCTACCTAGTAAAATTAACTGCGGAAATCCGTCAGTTAGCTAAAACTGCCCAAACAACTGTTGATCACGTTGGTTCTGCTGTAAATGGTATCAGCCGACTTACATCACCATTGTTTGTTGCAGAATTAGTCAGTAAATATATTAAAAAATATGCGAAAAAGGGGAAAAAGTAACATGGCAAAAGGTAAATTAGCAATTGTAGCACTCATTGGTACAGCCGCTGCGTTCGTAGGTGGAATTTTATTAGCTCCTAAAAGCGGTAAAGAAACTCAAAAAGACATCAAAGATGAAATTAAAAAAGATGTTAACAAGGTGAAAGCTGAAGCGAACAAGCTAAAGGGCGAAGCAACAAAAGCTGCAGATGACGTTTACGACAAAGCGAAGGTTGTAGCGAAAGATGTTTCTGCAAAAGCAAAGACAGTTAAGGGTAACTTCGAAAAGGCTACTAACGATTCTAAGAAGACTCTTGCTGCTAAGCCAAAGACAGTAACAAAGAAGAAGTAATTCTATGGCTAAGATTGTTGAAAAACTAAAAAAAGATGCAAAGAAAAATAACGAAAAGGGCGCTCGTCGAGCTGTTCTTGAAGATTTATTCTATGATTTTAATTCATCACGGGCGGAAGTTTATAAGATGAACTTCTTCCGTGGAATCTTCCTCGGCTTCGGTACCGTTATCGGTGGTACCTTGGTTGTTGCCTTGATTGTTTGGATTCTTACCCTGCTTGCCGATATTCCTGGTGGCACTGGTGATTTCATCCAATACATCGTTGATACTGTTCAATCTAGTACAAAATCATAACCGTCATTTTTACTACAGACAGCTAGCAATCAGTTCGCTATACTAGAGTAAATGGGGGTTAGTACTAAAACCGAAGCGGTTGAGGTGGCTACTTTGAAGCCGTCTCAATACGTTCACTTACATAATCACACTCACCACAGTGTTCTGGATGGGTTATCAAAGATACCCGCGCTTATGGACACTGTGAAGGGTATGGGCATGGAAGCAGTTGCCTTAACTGACCATGGGACGATGTCGGGTACAATTGAATTCTATAAAGCTGCGCAGGCCTCTGGTGTGAAGCCTATCTTAGGTATGGAGGCTTATGTAGCTGCCCGTAGTCGACACGACCGCGACCCGCAAAAAGACAAAGCGCGGTACCACCTTATTATTCTTGCTATGAACGACCAGGGGTATAAAAACCTTATGCGCCTTAGTTCAAAAGCAAACCTTGAAGGTATGTACTACAAGCCACGCATCGACCACGAATTATTAGAGGAATATAACGAAGGTCTTATTATTCTTTCTGGTTGTGCCAGTAGTGAACTTGGTGAAAATTTACGGGCCGATAATTACGAAGAAGGTAAGTCCATTGCCGCCTGGTATAAGTCGGTATTTGGCGATAGGTATTATCTTGAAATTCAGGACCATGGTCACCTAGAATCTAAAACAGCCTGGGATGTTCAGACGAAAATTAACGGCCACCTTGAAAACATTTCTAAAGAGCTCGATATTCCTCTTGTTCTGACGAGTGACGGCCACTACTTATCCCATGACGACCAGGCTGCACATGAAATTCTTCTTTGTGTCGGTACAGGCTCTTTCTTGTCTGATGAAAAGCGTATGTCTTTGAAAGACTTCGAGCTCCACGTCACTGACCCTAAAGAAATTATTGACCGCTGGGGTACAACCCACCCAGAAGCAGTTGCGAACTCTAAAATTATTGCTGACCGCTGCAATGTAGAACTTGAACTTGGGAAAATCTTAATCCCAACGTTTGAGACACCTGATGGACACGACGAAAAATCATTCTTGCACACGTTGGTGTATCGCGGCCTTGCATGGCGTTATGGTACGTTGACCCAGGAAGAAACAGAAGACCTGAGTATTGAAGAGGCTCGAAAACTGACGCCGGCTAATGCTTTGGAACGTGCCGATTACGAACTTGGCGTTATTGACCGTATGGGCTTTAACGGGTACTTCTTAATTGTCCAAGACTTTATTAACTGGGGTAAAAACCAAGGTATTATTTTCGGCCCAGGCCGTGGTAGTGCTGCTGGCTCGATTGTGTCATATGCCATACGTATTACCGAGCTTGACCCACTAAAATATGACTTGCTGTTCGAGCGTTTCTTAAACCCAGACCGTATTAGCATGCCGGATGTCGATATTGATATTCAAGATACTCGCCGTGACGAAGTTATTGCTTACTGTACTCAAAAATACGGTACTGAGCGCGTTGCAAACATTGTGACATTTGGTACTATGGCAGCCCGTGCATCTGTAAAAGACGTTGCTCGTGTGCTTCAGGTGCCCTATGGTGAAAGTGACCGATTGGCGAAACTTATTCCGCAGCCAGTTCAAGGCCGCCACCTTCCACTTGTGAAAAGTATTGTCGATGACCCCGACTTAAAACACGAATACGATACGAACGAAAATTCTAAGATTGTTCTGGATTACGCAATTCGCCTCGAAGGTACTATCCGAAGCCATGGTGTACACGCCGCCGGTGTGGTGATTGCGCCTGATGACATTGTGAAGTTTGCGCCAGTTGAAATGTCACAAAAGGGTGTCGTTGCAACGCAGTACCCAATGGGCCCTGTTGAAGAAATCGGCCTCCTTAAGATGGACTTCTTGGGGCTCTCAACGCTCACGATTATTAACAACGCTCTGCGTATCATCAAAAAGGTATACGAAGTTGATATTGATTTAGCAACAATCGATTTAGAGGACCAAAAAACTTTCGAACTCTTCCAACGCGGTGACACGACTGGTGTATTCCAGCTTGAATCTGCCGGTATGAAACGCTACCTTCGTGAATTGAAGCCGACTGTTTTCGATGACATTGTTGCGATGGTAGCCCTCTATCGTCCAGGCCCGATGCAGTTTATTGATGACTTCATTAAGCGAAAACATGGTGAGCGTGAAATTACCTATATGCACCCAAAGATGGAAGACTCTTTGAAATCTACGTACGGTATTCTGGTCTACCAAGAGCAAGTCATGCAAATCTCACGCGAGCTTTCCGGATTCACCGGAGGGGAAGCTGACACCTTGCGTAAGGCAATCGGTAAAAAGAACGTCGAAATGATGAACAAGATGAAGACGAAGTTTGTTGATGGTGCTGTTGAACTATCGGGTGCTGATAGGGATGACATGGAAGTGTTCTGGAAGCAACTTGAAGACTTCGCTGCCTATTGTTTCAACAAGTCTCACGCTGCGTGTTATGGCCTTATCTCATACTGGACAGCGTACTTGAAGGCTCACTTCCCAGACGCGTTCATGGCGGCTGTTATGACAAGCGATGCTGACGACACTGACCGTCTTGCAATTGAAATGAATGAATGTAAGCAAATGGGTATTAAAGTACTCTTACCAGATGTTAACGAAAGTTTCGTCGAGTTTGCCGTTGTGCCGCATAAGAAACAAATTCGTTTCGGTATGGCTGCGGTGAAGGGTGTTGGTACTGCTGCGGTTGAAGAAATTCTTCGTGCACGCGAAGACGGTAAGTTTATAGGAATTGAAGATTTCGCTCGTCGGGTATCAACTTCAAGGTTCAACAAAAAAGCTTGGGATTCACTTATTAAAACTGGTGGCTTTGATACACTCGCTGACCGTTCCGACTTGCTATTCAACCTCGAAACGATTCAAGGTTTTGCCTCTAAGATTCAAAAAGAAGCTATTAGTGGCCAAACTGACTTATTCGGTGGTATGGCAAATATGGCTTCAGTTCAGCCGAAAGTTGCTTTGGCAACTGCACCGGTGAAGCATACTGAAAAAGAACGGCTTACCTGGGAACGCGAACTACTTGGGTTGTATATTAGCGCCCATCCGCTTGACCACTACTCGGCTTACTTCGAAGAACAAGCTACTCCGCTTGTTGAAATGACACCTGAGATGGACGGTCGTACGGTGACACTCGGTGGGATTATTGCCTCGGTTCGAAGTATCGTTACGAAAAGTGGTACAAAAATGGCTTTCGTGAAATTAGAAGATAAGACGCACGAAACGGAATTGATTGTATTTCCTAAACTATACGAAATTATTGGCGCAAAACTATTGCAAGATACCGTTATTCGAGCATCTGGTAAAGCCTCGTCGCGCGATAAAGAAGGTAATGTGACATCCGATGTGAAGTTGATTGTTGATGAGATTCAAATCGTTAACGAAGATGAGCTCCGTTTGTACGAACCAACAGGTAAAAAGATGATGAAGCCAAAACAAGCCGAAGTACATGCACGGCGCACTTATGCAAAGGCGCCACCGAGCCGTACTGAAATTGAACGTAACACTGGTGTATCTACAGCGATGAAACCTCCAACAGAAGAGTTACTTAAAAAAGTATACGTACACGTCAAGAACCCGGATGACCAGGCTTCTTTGATTGAAATTAAAAAGATATGTGGCTTGTTCCCTGGACTTTGCGATATTGTATTGGTCCTCGGCCCTGAGAAGCAATCGGCTATTAAAATGCCGTTCCGCGTCGATGCAAGCGATGACCTCGTGGGTCGTTTAGTGAAAGTACTTGGCGAAGACGCCGTTGTCGTTAAGTAGTTGGGTTGGTTGTTAAAGCGTAGAGTGCAATACCTGTCGCGACACTCACGTTGAATGATTCTTTTTTACCAACCATAGGTATTTCAATAATATCTTCGCATTCGGCGAGAAGCTCAGTAGTAATACCTTCAACTTCTTCTCCAAGTAATAAAACAATTTTTTCTGGTGGGGTATAGCTAGCCATCGGAATACTGTTTTTGGCTTGTTCAAGGGCGACGATACGATAACCTGCTGACTTGAAATCGGCAAGCGGCGGCTGCTCTAGGTATTCAAAAGGAACAATCGCTTCGGCGCCTAGGGCAGTCTTGCTAATTTGCTTCGTTAGTTTATCTGAAATGTGTGGTAAACGACTATCTTTTAGAAGTCGTGGGTAAGGGGTGTAACCGCTTAGGATAATTTTAGAAATACCGAAACCTTCAGCGGTGCGAAAGATCGCCCCAATGTTGTGCGTAGAGCGGATATTGTGAGCGATGACGATAATATCGGGCATAAACAGTAGTATACCATTGATAACGCTATATAAAATGCTCACGCTTTTTGGTACGATAGACGTAATGGACGAAGACAGAATTCAGCAACGGGCTCGCGACGACGATGAGCGCAGTACTCAGCAACGAGCTGCTATTCTTGGGCTTCCGTATCTCGACACTCGTACGGTTCAAGACGCTATTGAGCTTATCGAAGATGTTATTGATGTGCAGGATATGCACAAGAACCGCATTATTCCACTCGTAGCAGGTAATGACTCTGCCCCTTGGGAGTTTGGTATCACTTCTCAAACGCCACAATCGTTAACTCGACAGCTGCAACAGCAATACGCCGCACATGCCCAAAACGTCGTATTCTACCTCATTAGCCAAGGTGGTTTTGCCTACCTGATGAACCGGTATGACCCGCCGATAAAAACTATTTATGATGACATCACAATTGCTGGTGAAGGTGATAGCGATACTATCGACCAAGTGAGTAAAACACTTAACAGTGTTGGTAGTGATGAAGTATTCGATTTCTTAATCATTCAAGCTGACAAACTTGGCGCGAGCGACATCCACATTGAGAACCAACGAAATGGCATTCGTATTCGTATGCGTATCGATGGTACGCTACACCCTGTAGCGACGCTTGATTCTGACCGTTATCGTGTTATCCTCGGTGCGCTTGCTTCACGTGCGAACATTTCTACCGCTTCAAATGAGCCACAATCCGGTCACATGCAAAAAGAAGTGATGACAAATGGTGAAATGCACCTACTGAACATGCGTATCGAAGTCGTGCCGACTATGTATGGCCAAGACGCAGTTATTCGTTTGTTTAACTACGACGAATCGATGCTCAACTTAGACCGCCTTGGTATTTCAGGTGAAGAGCGCAAGGAAATTGACGAAATTATTAGCCACCCCCGTGGAATGGTACTCATGGTAGGGCCGACCGGTAGCGGTAAATCAACAACTCTTTACAGTATGATTAGCGCTCTTAATTCAACTGACCGAAAAATCATTACTCTTGAAGACCCAATTGAATACGGAATTTCTGGTGTGTCGCAAATTCCTGTCGATACGACGAATGGTCAAAACTTTGCCGATCACCTGCGTTCAGTGCTTCGTCTAGACCCTGATGTTGTGATGGTTGGTGAGATTCGTGACGCCGACACCGCTAAGACGGCTATCCAAGCTTCAATTACTGGACACTTGGTACTTTCGACGTTCCACGCCAATAATACTTCAGCTGCTTTTAGCCGTATGGTTGATTTAATTGGAGTGAACCCGATATTTAGTACTGCAATTCGTCTGGTTATTGCCCAGCGACTGGTGCGTCGGCTTGATGATGACACAAAAGAAGCGTATGAACCCGATGAACCAACAAAGCAATGGGTTCGCGACGCCTTGAAAGAACTTCCTGACCATGTCGAGAAACCGAACCTCGATAACTTCCAACTATGGCGCCCTGTCGTAAGCGAAAATTCACCATTCGGTTATAGTGGTCGTATTGTGATTATGGAACAGATGGTTGTCGGTGAGGGAGTTCAGAAGTTCCTTCGTGGTGACGTGGCTGATGCTAACGCAGACCTTATTGAAAAGTCAGCCCGTGCAGATGGCATGGTGACATTGCTTGAACATGGGGTCCTTGCTGCGCTTCGTGGCGACACTACTTTAGAAGAAATTAACCGCGTAATTTAACCTCAATTGCGTTTTTGAGTTTATTTCACGCTGGGGGCTTTCAAAAACAGAGAAGAACTGTTATAATAAACCACTGATTGTACTAATAAGTTTAAGCGATGCATTAAGCAGCCAGCAAGAGAGACGAGACGATAATGAGTTTTGCACTAATTCAAAAAGTAAACAACGAACAACGCAAGCCTGCGGTTGTTGATGTTAAAAGCGGTGACACTGTTCGTGTTCACCAGAAAATTAAAGAAGGCGCTAAAGAACGTATTCAGATTTTTGAAGGCGTTGTAATCCGCGTTGACCGTCGTGCTTCACATACTGCACGCATTACCGTTCGTAAGATCGCTAGTGGTGTTGGTGTTGAGAAGAGCTTCCTTATTCACAGCCCATTGGTTGAGAAAATCGAAGTGACTCGTCGTTCTAAGGTTCGCCGAAACTACCTTTCATTCCTACGTGAACGAAGCGGTAAAAGCGCTCGTCTTAAGAGCGTTAACTTTGACCGTGAAGCTGTTAACAGTGTTGTTGATGTTCACGCCGAAGCAGAAGCTGCTCGTTTGAAAGAAGAAGCTCACGTTGCTGCTGAAGCGAAAGCTGCTGAAAAAGCATCTGCAGACGCTGAACTTGCTGCAAAGCAAGCTGAAGTAGAAGCTCGTCACGAACAAGCGTAAACACCTCGTTTCGTTTTGAAAATAACGCCTCTTGTATAAAGAGGCGTTATTTTATATCTAGTTAATATTTCATAGGTATACTAAGAGTATGATACTTGGAATTGATGAAGTTGGGCGCGGGCCATGGGCGGGCCCGCTGGTTGTTGGCGCTGTCGTTTTAGGCGACTCCGCAATTGACGGCCTCACTGATAGCAAAAAGCTATCAGCTAAACGCCGGGACCAATTAGATATTCTTATTCGTGAACAAGCTGCCGGCTGGGGGCTTGGTTGGGTGCACGCAGAAGAACTTGACCAGCTCGGGTTGGCCGAATCGCTTAGGGTCGCAACAATTCGTGCGGTCGAAGCCGTGCATACTCCTTATAACGAAATTATTATTGATGGTACTATTAACTTTTTAAAGGAAACATCGAAGGGTAAGTATGTCACGACGCTCGCCAAAGCCGACTTACTGGTTCCTAGCGTCTCTGCTGCATCCATTATTGCGAAAGTGGCTCGTGATGCCTTTATGTCAGAACAAGTGGCACAGTACCCTGGATACGGCTTTGAGAAGCATGTTGGGTACGGAACGGCCCTCCATAGAAAGGCGATTGATACACTTGGCATTACTCCACTTCATAGAACATCGTTTGCACCAATTGCTAAAATCGTGAATGATAATATAAAGCCGACAACAAAACAAGTCGGCGATAAGGGTGAGACACAGGCGTGTGTATATCTTGAGTCCCTAGGGCACGTTATTATCGAACGCAACTGGAAAACGAGATGGTGCGAAATCGATATTGTTTCGCAATTTGCCGGCACGACGTACTTTGTAGAAGTGAAATATCGCAAGAATGCTACCACTGGCGGTGGTTTTGCGGCAATCACCAAAGCCAAACTCCAACAAATGAATTTTGCTGCTGAATATTACCACACAACACACCCGTCTTCAGCGGAAAACCAAAAACTAGCAGTCGTTTCGATTACAGATGACAAGCTTGAATATTTAGAGCTCGAGTAGGGCTTTTTGAACAGCAGGTGAATCTCGTTCGATGAGTTCAACGCGGCCTTCAATTTCTGTAATACCAAGTTGAATATTCCGCTTTAGACTAACGTTACTTAAGAGCGGTGTGAAGAAGTCGCGGTATTGTTCTAACTGTTGGTTAGTGACGAGGCCACCTGCCGCATAGCGAGGGAACATATCGTAATGAGAGTCTCCAGCAAATTTCTCGGTAATCCAATCCCATTCATCTTGTACCCATTGCCACATAAAGTCGCGTCCGTCACGGTTGCGAATTAGCCAAGCAAGCCAGTGAGTGAAGTCTTGTGGACGAACAATCTTTGAGTCTTTAATGATTGAAGCGAAACGCTTAATATCGTCAAGCTTATCAGTAGAGGTAAGTGCTGAAGCGATATCATCACGTAGCTCGCTGCTTGAAACCTTTGCGTATTCATCAAGTAGGGTGTCAACAACTGAAGTGTCTTTTGCTTCTCGGACAGCATTAGCGAGAATGCTGATACGTAATTCTACATCCAATTTCTTGGTTGCACGGTCTGCGTAAAGTTTATTCGCGGTCTCGATAGCGTCAGGGTTCTTGCTATACAGCGCAAGGCTAATAACAAGCGGTCGTAGTTTCGTGTCATTCTCTGGTTCACCCTCTTGGAAATCCCAACCAAGACGGTCGTACTGTGCTTTTGAAACGTCACCAGCAAGTTGGCGGAGTATTAATTCAGCCTCTTCATTTGTTTCAACAAGTTTCTTCATCTCGTTAATTGCGAGGGCGATAATACCCCATACAGATTCTTCAGTCTCATTCGCGTAACGCTGAATGAGTGGAATAAGTGCCGCTGTTGGAATGATGCCAGCCTGGGCGAGTAATGTTTGCTCATGCAGCAACTTAAGTCGGTCAATTGTTGGCATGGTATCGATCGAATCAAGAATTCGGTTCATTAGCTCTTCATCGTAGTGGGTAACAAAGTGAGCAGTGCCACTTTTATTAAAGGTCAATGGCTTGTCAGAAGTATGTTGGAACTCTGTAGTAGCACTTTCCATGATTGCTGGAGCTTCTTTGCATGAGCTGTGGAGTGGAATTGGCCATAATTTATTGGATGGTTGGTGCGGGCCAACGAAGAATTGTTCTTGAGTGAGCATGATGGTAGTACCATCTAATGTTGCGTGAACAACAGGGTAGCCGGATTGGGTAATCCAGGCGTTCATGAAACTTGAAACATCGATACCGGAAGCATCTCCAAGTGATTGCCAAAGGTCCTGGGCGCTCGTGTTGCCGTATTGGTGCTTTTCAAAATACAATTTTAGGCCGGCACGAAGGTTGTCGTTACCAAGGTGTGCCTGAAGCATACGAAGCAAGCGGCCGCCCTTGGCGTACACGATAGAGGGGTCGAAAATGCTATTAATTTCATCCGGGTGGTTTACAGCTGTTTGGATTGCCTGTACACCGTCAAGAGCGTCGCGGCGCAGCGCACTTAAGACTGAACTGCTCGCATGTTCAAGCCAAACGTTCCATTCGGGTTCGAGCGCGTCGATAGCAACGAATTCCATCATCTCGGCGAAGCTTTCGTTCAACCAAAGGTCGTTCCACCATTCCATAGTAACGAGGTTACCGAACCATTGGTGGCTTAACTCGTGAGCGATAACGAGTGCAACATATTCTTTTGTTGCGATAGACGTTGTTTCTGGGTCAACCAGTAGGGCAATTTCACGATAAGTAATAAGGCCCCAGTTTTCCATTGCGCCCGCAGAAAAGTCAGGTAAGGCAACATGGTCTGATTTTGGAAGCGGGTACGGTACGCCAAAGAAATCGTCAAAGAAGTCGATAGTCCGAGTGGCAATATCAAGTGCGAAGTCGAGGTTGTTGTGTTCGTGAGCCAACGTTGCCCAAATGTTAATTTCAACACCACTTTTCGTTTTAGCGGTTTTCTTTTGTAAGTCACCGACAACCCAAGCAAGCAAGTATGAACTCATGCGGGGTGTTGTCTCAAAAGCAGTAACCAGTTGGTTGTCTTCGCTTCGTTGCCATTTAACGGGCATATTCCCAAGAACGGTGACGTTTTGTTCGGTAGTAAGAGTTAGGTCAAATGTCGCTTTTGCAGATGGTTCGTCTATTACAGGGAAGGCTTGGCGAGCGTAGTGGCTTTCGAATTGTGTTGCGAGGAGTTCTTGCTTCTCACCGCTTACTTCGTAGTATCCAGGGTAAATACCATTCATATTATCGGTAATAACACCGTTGAAGGCGATAACGAAGACATGTTTGCCCTCGGAGATATCCTCGTGGTTTATAACAAGTTCATCGTCTGGGGCGAGTGTGAAGGTTGCTTCTTTACCGTCAAAAGTAGCTGACGTAATAGTGAGGTCTTTGGCGTGGAGGCGAACTTCGGTTGCAGTAGGTTGAACATCACCATTAATGGTGACGGTACCACTGAAAGTTCGACCAACGCGGTCGAGGTTAATTGATAGGTCGTAGTGCTCTGGAATGAATAAGTCGATAAGTCTAGATACAATTTGCATTACCTTATTGTATCAAAATTAAGAATTACCATGCCATAGTAATAGTATGAGACGTCGACGCGCTACGCTGATTTTTGTAGGAGGAACCATTTTACTGGCACTTCTTGCTGGTGCTATGCCAAAACTAATTGAAGATAGCCCACCACTTGATATCCAACTTCCATGGCAACAGCCTGCGGCAAATGCACCAGCACCAGCCGGCTCGGCTTTGGAAGCATTGAATACATTAGAGGTAAAAGGGCGTGCACCTAAAACGGGGTATGCTCGCGACCAATTTGGTTCTGGCTGGGCAACGGTGAATGGCTGCAGTACGCGCGATATCATTATGTATCGTGATTTAACGAACGTCACTTTGTCAGACGAGTGCACTGTTGCATCAGGTATATTGAACGATACCTATACCGGCGAAGCGATTGAATATACAAAAGCGAATGCTAGCGCAATTCAAATTGACCATGTGATTGCGTTATCTGACGCTTGGCAAACAGGTGCCCAACAACTCAGCCCTAAAACCAGACAGCAATTAGCGAATGACCCACTCGAACTTATAGCCGTATCTGGCAAACAGAACCAAATAAAAAGTGATTCAAACGCTGCCAGTTGGTTGCCGCCCAATAAGGCATTTCGATGTGAATATATTGCCCGACAAATAGCGGTGAAGCAGAAATATAGCTTGTGGGTAATACCTGCAGAGCAAGAGGCAATGCGGACTGTGCTCAATTCATGTCCAGCCCAAACCCTTCCAACGTTGTAGGATAAATTAAAGGGTGTTATAATAAAGGAAGTACATTATTCCGGCCGGCAGGTCGGATTTTTTCATAAAGAAAGGAAATTATTATGGATGAATTTAATATTAAACAGGTAACTCTAGCCGTGCGAACTATCGCCGACGAGAAAAACCTTCCCGAGGAAGTAGTCCTCGAAGTTATCGAACAAGCTATTGCTGCTGCATGGCGCCGAGACAACGGTGAACGCGACCAAGAAGTGCGTGCTGTACTTAACTCAGTCGACGGTACTGCTGTCGTATACGTTGGCCGCGAAGTTGTTGAAGTAGTAGGAAGTGATGCACACGAAATTAGCCTCGAAGAAGCTAAAAAAGAAAAACCAGATGCAGAACTTGGTGATATCATCGAGAACAAGCACGAAGTAACTACCTTCGGACGTGTTGCAGCTCAAACTGCTAAGCAAGTTGTCCTCCAACGTCTCCGTGAAGCTGAACGCGAAGTTGTTCTTGCTGAATACGAAGACAAAATCGGTACAGTCGTAAACGGTACTGTACAACGGGTTGAACCACGTGTTGTTCGTGTTGAAATTGGTAAAGCGAATGGTATTATTCCACAAAGCGAACAAATTCAAGGCGAATTCTACAGTGTAGGTAGCCGTATTAAAGTATTCATTAAAGACATTGAACGCGAAAACCGTGGTCCACAGCTTATTCTTAGCCGTGGCAACGAACAATTCGTTGAATACCTTTTCCGCCAAGAAGTTCCTGAACTTGAAACTGGTGCGGTTGAAATTAAAGCAATCGCTCGTGAAGCTGGTCGTCGTACAAAACTTGCAGTTGCAAGCACTGTACCTGGCGTTGACCCAGTGGGTACCTTCGTTGGTGGCCACGGTACACGTGTACAGGCTGTTATGAACGAAATTGGTGACCAAGAAAAAATCGACATCGTTACTTTCGATGCTGAACCTGAACAGTTCATCAAGAATGCACTAAGCCCAGCTGAAGTAAGCAAAGTTGAAATCAACGAAGCTGACAAGCGCGCCCGTGTATTCGTAAATGAAGACCAACAGTCAATCGCTATTGGTCGTGGTGGTCAAAACGTTCGTCTTGCAAGTCGCCTTACTGGTTACGAACTTGATATCGAACAAGCTGTTGCTGCAAAGCCAGTTGAACGATCTAAGAAGAATATCGAAGATAGCCTTCTTGATGCGGTTGAAGAGAACACGGACGAAGAAGCGCAAGCTTAGTCATTCTGTAGTTAAAAAACGCAAAAAATAAATTAGCACTCTATTGCACAGAGTGCTAATTTTGCTATACTAGATATATGAAAGTAACATTACTCGAAAGTAGTACTTGGCTTTTCACAATGGAGGATAGATAATAGATATATGTCTGATGACTTTGCTGATTTCATCTCTCACTTAACCGACAATGCTCGGACTAGCCTTCACCATGCAACAATGATTGCACAGGGGTACGGTAGCCCATACGTGGGCACAGAACACCTTTTACTGGGTGTTATGGCGCAAGGGGCGTCGGTAGGTGCGAAAATTCTGGCTGATGCTGGAGTAACACTCGATAAAGCACAAAACGCACTAAGCGCTGTGCCTATTAGTAATAATTTTACCGCTGGTATTATGACCAAAAACCTTAGCGAGACTGCTAAGCTAACATTAAAAATGAGCTGGGACGTTGCCCAAGAATTCCGTCAAGATTTCCTTGGAACTGAGCACATTCTGTATAGCATTCTGTCACAAAAGAATGCCCGTGCGACCGTACTCCTTCGCGACATGAACGTCGATACAAGCGAAATTTTGTCTGAGCTTGAAGATTATCTCGACCGCAACAGCGATAACGCTAACGGTATTGAAGAAATTGAGAAACCTCGTAAGCAAGCTGGCCAAAAAGGTGCACTCGGTTTGTACGGTACCGACTTAACAGCTCGTGCGAAAGCTGGCGAACTCGACCCAGTTATTGGCCGTGACGAACAAGAAGACCGTATGGTCACTATTCTTAGCCGCCGCACGAAAAATAACCCGGTCCTTATTGGTGAACCTGGTGTTGGTAAGACTGCTATCGTTGAAGGCCTTGCCCAGCGTATCGCCAGCGAAGACGTTCCTGAGCACTTACTTGATAAGCGTATTATTCAACTCGACCTTGCGGGCATGATTGCCGGTACGAAGTACCGTGGCGAATTTGAAGAGCGTCTTAAAAAAGTAATGGTAGAACTTCAAGAACAAAAGAATATCATCGTATTTATCGATGAGCTTCACTTGCTTGTTGGCGCCGGTGCTGCCGAAGGCGCGCTTGATGCTGCAAATATGTTGAAACCTGCTTTAGCTCGTGGTGAAGTTCGCCTCATTGGTGCAACGACACTCGAAGAATACCGAAAGCACATCGAAAAAGATACAGCGCTTGAACGCCGTCTGCAATCCATTGTCGTGCCAGAGCCAAGCCTCAAAGATACTATCGCTATTCTGAAGGGCCTCCGCACTTACTACGAAAAGCACCACGGTGTAAGTATTAGTGACGAAGTCATTGAAGATGCTGTCTATATGGCTGACCGCTACGTTAGCGAACGTTTTATGCCAGACAAAGCGATTGATGTTATCGACGAAGCCGCAGCTAAGGTACGCGTGAAAACTGGCCACAAGCCAAGTAAAGTTCGCGATTACGTCAAGCAATTGAAAAACCTCAACGAAAAAATGGAAGAGGCAGTTACTGCTGAAGATTACGAACGTGCGGCTCTTTATAAAACTCGCATTAGCCAGCTAACTGAAAAACTTGAAGAATCACGTACGGAGTACGAAAAGAAGACTCCTGTTGTGTTGAACGATGAAGATATCGCCCAAGCTATTGCGCACATGACTGGTATTCCAGTTAAACGGGTTCAAAAGTCAGAAGCGAAATTGCTTCGTAACCTTGAATCTCACCTTGAAAAGCACCTGATTGGCCAAACAGAAGCTGTCGAGAAAGTGTCTCGTGCAATTCGCCGTAGCCGCAGTGGTGTTGCAAGTAGCAAACGGCCAATTGGTTCATTTGTATTCATGGGTCCAACTGGTGTTGGTAAAACCGAGCTTGCCCGTGTGCTTGCCCGTGAAGTATTTGGTAGTGAAGATTCACTTATTAAAATCGATATGAGCGAGTTTAGCGAACGTCATTCTACCAGCCGACTTGTTGGTGCGCCAGCCGGATACGTTGGATACGAGGATGGTGGTCAGCTTACTGATAAGATTCGTCGTCAACCATATAGCGTTGTACTCTTTGACGAAATTGAGAAGGCGAATAGTGAAGTATTCCATATGCTTCTCCAAATCTTAGAAGATGGTAAACTTACTGACGCTAAAGGTCGTTCAGTCGATTTCTCTAACGCAGTAATCATCCTTACAAGCAACTTAGGCGCGCAGCAAATGATGAAAGAATCAAGCCTCGGGTTTAGGGTGTCAACGAAAAAAGAAGAAACACACCTCGACGAGCTTCACGCCGAAAACGCTGTATCTGCGCAAAAGGAGCTTGAGAAGTTTATGCGTCCTGAGCTCATTAACCGTTTCGATGCGATTGTTACCTTTAGGGCATTAACGCCAAAGCAGATTAGCAAAATCTTCGAGAACCTTTTGAATGAGTTGCAAGACCGTTTAGTCCGTAAGGGTATCCACCTCGTGGTTGCACCTGCTGCAAAGAAGCTCATTATTAAAGAAGGCTACGACGAAAAGTTCGGTGCACGTCCGCTTCGCCGTGCAATGCAAGATTTGTTAGAGCACAAAATCGCTGATGGAATTCTATCTGGCGAATATGAGAAGGGTACTGTATTGAAAGTTACCGCTCAAAAGGGTAAATTAGTAATACATGTCGACATCGAAAACTAACCGCCTAAAATCAGGCATCGCCTTTAGCTTGAGTATTCTTGTTATTGGCTTTGCCGGTTGGTTATTTCTTAACCGCCAGTTAGCGCTAGACCAGCTTTCAGTCTGGAATTACCAGCCGTCTGCTTCGATTGTTAGTTTAGATGAACGAGTTAAATTTACCGATAAAGGGTTATTTACTTTTTATGCAACCAAACCGGTACTTGCCGATTCAAGTGAGTTCAACGGTAGCTGCCCTCGCCAAGAGGCCGGTAGCCCAATTTTAGGTTGCTACACGTCGGCTGATCGCATTTTTGTATTTAACGTAGATAACGAACAGCTTGATGGTATGAAAGAAGTCACCGCTGCCCACGAAATGCTACATGCTGTGTGGTATCGAATGAGTACATCTGAACAAGAGCGCGTAGGCGCTTTACTGACTGCAGCGTACGACAAAAGCGCTAGTGCTGAACTGAAAGACCGTATGGCGTACTACCAACGAACCGAGCCTGAAGCTATCACGAACGAACTCCATTCAATTTTGGGAACTGAAGTAGGGAACTTAGGTCCGGAACTTGAAGCATATTACAATCAGTATTTCGAGAACCGACAAATTATTTTAGATTTACATGCGAAATATAACGATGTGTACAAAAGCTTATATAGTCGGGCCGATACATTGTATACAGAAATGCAGACTTTATCGAAAAGTATTGACGATAGAAGCTCAGCTTATGATGCCGAAGTGACGCAACTTAGCCGTGACATTACGAGCTTCAATGCCCGCGCAAATAGTGGCGACTTCGATTCAATTAGTCAGTTTAATGCCGAAAAAGCAGTACTTGTAAGCCGTTCGAACCGCCTAGATGCGCAACGAACTGCAATTTACACCGATATTGATACCTACAATAAATTATACGAAGAATACAAAACACTGGCGTCGCAAATAGAACTTTTGAATAACAGTGTCGATAGCTTCAAATCGCTCGGGGAAGCACCTACCGTTTAGGAGCGGTTTAATCTATGGCAAAAGCTAAATCACAATTCGTCTGTCAAAACTGTGGCGCGATGTATGGCAAATGGGCGGGGCGCTGCGAAAACTGTGGCGAGTGGAACACGCTTGTTGAACAAATGTCATCTGTTGCCCAGTCAAATGTTGCTAAGGCGGGCAGTAGCGGTAAAAAACTCACCGTTCAATCAATCTCACAAATTAGTAACACTGCCGATGCGTCACGCATTAGTACGGGTGTTGAAGACCTCGATATTGTACTGGGTGGTGGTATTGTTCCAGGTTCAGTGACGTTGCTTGCTGGCCAACCGGGTATTGGTAAAAGTACGTTGCTTTTACAGGTCACTGCGAATATTTCTGCGCACAATTCAGTGCTGTATGTCAGTGGTGAGGAGTCAGCGAGTCAGGTTGCCTTGCGAGCCGGTCGTCTCGGTGCTGATAAACACGACAACCTTAGCTTCGCATCATCAACCAGTGCAAATGATATTGCCGCAACCATTGCCCAAGATGGCTATTCTTTGGTGGTGGTTGATTCAATTCAAACTATGTCACTTGATGAAATGACCAGCGCACCGGGAACGGTAAGCCAAATTACCAATAGTAGCAATGTCTTGATTCGGGCGGCTAAGGCTGCCGGTTCTGCAGTGATTCTTGTCGGCCACGTAACTAAAGAGGGAAGCATTGCTGGTCCGAAAGTTCTGGAACACCTTGTTGATGTCGTTTTACAATTTGAAGGCGACCGTTATGGTGGCTTTAAAGTTGTTCGTGCGGCTAAAAATCGTTTTGGTTCAACGAGTGAAGCAGCCATTTTTGAAATGTACGAACAAGGTTTGCGCGTGGTTGAAAACCCGTCTGCGACGCTACTCGCTGAACGCCAATCAGCTGACGGTTCGGTGGTTCTAGCGACCCTAGAAGGCACTCGACCACTGCTGGTAGAGATACAGGCCCTTGTAAACCCTACCAATTTCGGGTATCCTAAGCGTACTGCTAGCGGGTTCGATTTAAATCGGCTCAACCTACTTGTCGCGGTGCTGGAACGACGCACTAAACTGAATTTATCCGATAAAGATATCTATATAAACGTAGTAGGCGGCCTAAAGTTAGGCGACCAGGCAGCAGACCTCGCGGTGTGTATGGCAATTGCCAGCGCTGCAGCCGGCCGACAAATCGATGAAGATATTGTTGTGTTTGGTGAGGTAGGACTTGGTGGTGAAATTCGCTCCGTCGTTGGCGTTGAAAAGCGAATAGCTGAAGCCAAAAAGCTTGGATTTAAACGGGCAATTGCCCCTAAATCAGCTCATAAAACAGCATTTATTACTCCGGTAAGCGATTTGCGCACTGCGCTTATTGATTACCTACAAAAATAAGGAACACATGGACATACTTATTATCGTTCTGCTATTTGTTATAGCAGCCGAAGCAACGTACCTCACTTACACTAACTTTCAAAAGCATGGCCGAACCAGCCAATCTCCGATTTTCGTTGATACATCAGTATTAATCGACGGACGCATTGTCGCCATTGCACAATCTGGCTTTATGTCACGAACACTTTACATTCCACGGAGTGTTGTTGGAGAATTGCAATTCTTAGCAGACAACGCTGATAGCGAAAAGCGCACACGTGCACGCCACGGCCTTGATATCATTAATGAACTTCAAGCGCTTACAACTGTCGATACAAAAATCTTCCAAGACGGTACTCGTGCAAAAGATGGAGTTGATAACCGTTTGCTTGAACTTGCGAAGAAGCACAATGGTTCTATCTGTACTATCGACTACAACCTGAATAAGGTTGCTGTTGTAGAAGGTATTGCTGTCCTTAACGTCAATGACCTCGCGAAGACACTTCGTATGGCCTACCTCCCTGGCGAACGTACGCTTATTGAAATCACTCAAAAAGGAAACGATTCACACCAAGGTGTTGGACACTTGTCTGACGGAACTATGGTTGTCATTGAACAAGGCGGCCAGCTAGTTGGTAAATCGATTGAAATTGAATTTATTCGTAGTTTACAAACAGCTGCTGGCAAAATGATGTTTGCAAAGCTTGTTAACGCACCAGAAAAGAAGACCGGTCGTAATGTTGCGACGCCAAAGCCACTTGGTACGAAACCAATTGCGAAAGTCGCACGCGAACCTCGTCAACCGCGTGAACCACGCCAACCTCGAGAACAACAGGTGCAACAACCAGTTCAAGAGCAACAACAGGCAGCACCTGAAGAGCGCCAGAAGACACCTAAAGCCTCGCAGCAACGTCAAACTGCTGCTCGCCAACAACAACCTCGAAAACAATATAACCGCCGCCGTAGCCCAGAAGACAGCCTTATGGAATTACTTGGCAACGACAATAACGAAAAGTAGATAAACGTTCCTATATAAAAAACCTCCGAGTGATACGCTCGGAGGTTTTTGTTTGTTCGCCCTTCGCTACTGTGAGGCGGTTCCGGTGTAGTAACCAGAGTCGGTAACGGTAACTGTTACACCCGTAGTTGGGCCTGTGTACGGAGCTTCATAGAATGCACCCTTGTTTGTAAAGGCGAGTGCTCCGGCACTTGATGTACCTGTAACAGTAATACCTGAGGCGCCGAAGGTACCTGCGGATACGGACACTCGCACTGAGCCACCTGCGCCGATAGGACCTACGAACGACACTGTTGGTGGAATATCTCCACAAGCGTGCATGTCATCATCCTTTGTGGCGTCGTAGCCTTCAGTATTAAAGAATGTATCTTTCTTTGTTACGGGGTCGGTGTACTTAATAACGGAAACTTCGATACGCGCACCTGCTGGAGTACAATCTGTTGCTTTTTTCTTAGACAGTTTGTCGAAGATGATTTTAGCGTTTGATTGACCTTGGGTTTTGTTCCACCAAGCAGGGTAGACTTCCTTGCCGTCTTTTTGGATACCAGCTGGGGCTGCGAACCAGTCACCAGATTTCCATTTGCCTTCTTTGGCATACACTTCTTTGTGAGCGAATTCCATTACCTTAGCGATAATTGGGCTACCGAGTGATGATGTACCTTTTTTCAAGATAGTTGTGTCAGGGTTACCGAGCCATAGGCCCATAGTAAGCGCAGGGCTGTAACTCATCATCCAAAGGTCCTTTGCATTTCCACCTTTGTCGGATGTACCAGTCTTCGTTGCAGTTTGCACACCAGGGATGTTTTTCGCCGCATAGTTACCAAGTGAAGCACTGGCGTTTTTGTCAGTAAGAATATCAGTCACAACATACGCTGATTGTGGGTCGATAACCTTTTCGCCTTCAACATCTGCCCATTTTTTGAGCACTTCGTTAGAGCTATTCTTTACTTCAAGGACGCTTGATTGCGGTTTGTATACACCGCCACGAGCAATTGAAGCGTAGGCGTTCACAAGGTCGACTTGTTCAACACCACAACCACCAATGGCAGATGCGAGCTGAGCACCACGGTCATCACCGATGGTACAGTAGCTTTTTGCACCAAGTTTATGAATAGTATCGAGGGTTGGCTGAACACCGGATACGAACATCGCCTTTACTGCAGGCACGTTACGTGAGGTTGCGAGGCTTGTACGGATGGTAACGTTACCTTTATATGTACGGTCGGCATTTTGGAGGTTAGCGCCATAGATAGCGTCGATAGGTTCGTCTACAAGTACGCTACCGCTCCCGTAGTTTGGTGCGCCGGTTGGCTTTTGTTCAAACAATTCAGAGTATACGAGTGGTTTTACTGATGACCCAGGTTGGATATATGCAGTCGCTGCATTATCTTGGCCATAACCTTCGTAGTTGAAGTCTCGGCTACCAACTAAGGCAACAATTTGTCCGGTTTGTGAATCTTCAACAGTTGCTGCACCGTTGCTAAAGCCAGCAAGTACCGGTGTCGTTGAATTAAACATTTCTGTCATTGATTCTTCGAGTTTATCTTGAATGCGAAGGTCGAGTGTTGTTTTAACAGTTAAACCACCACGACCAACAGTAGCCTTACCAAGTTCTTGCTCTAGTTGTGAGCGAACCATTTGTACAAAGTGAGGCGCGCGAATGTTTGTGTACTGACTCTGCTGTGGTTGGAGGCTATCAAGGATAGGCACCTTCACCGCTTCGTCATGCTGTGCTTGAGTTATATACCCCACTTCTTTCATAGCATTAAGTACTAAGTGTTGACGGTTAATTAAAGCTTCGTGGTTTTCAATTTGGTATGGGTCATACACTGAGGGGTTTTGTGGAATTGCAGCAAGTAAGGATGCTTCAGCTAATGACAATTCTTTTGCAGGTTTACCGAAGTACGCCTGTGCACCAGATTCAGCACCGTTACGTGGACCACCATACGGTGATTCATTTAAGTAAAGGGTAAGAATTTGATCTTTGTCATACATTCGCTCAATTTCAATCGCTAAAATAAGCTCTTTAATTTTACGAGGAATACCACCGAAGCCGCGGTCAGATGATTCATCCGCAAAGAAGACTTGCTTCACGAGCTGCTGTGTAAGGGTAGAACCACCTTGTACTTGGCCGCCAGTAAAGTTATTAAATGTAGCACGTGCTGTACCGGATACACTTACACCGCTGTGGGTGAAGAAGTCTCGGTCTTCAATCGCAACAGTGGCTTTTTTTAGGTTATCGGAAATTTCTTCACTCTTTACAACAAGTTTGTAGTTGCCGCCGCCCTTGTCTTCCCAGAGGAGAGTGCCATTACGGTCAGTATAAGTAGTAACAGTTGACTGTACGCGCTTGTCAATTTCACCCGGACGAATTTGATCGAGGTCTTTACGGAAGTAGGCAAATAACCCACCAACGAAGAGGGCAAGAAGGAGAACTGCGATACCGGCAATTTTGAGGGCCATAATAGCGCCTTGTTTGCTAAACCAATATGCCCAGAAACGTTTCGGGTGCATACGGTAAAAGAACCTCTTTACGGGGTGCTTTGGTAGTGTTGCAAGATACTCGGCTTTACGCCTTGAATGAGCGTCTTTTTTAACCTTCCGCTTTTGCGTTAGATTTGAGTACACGCTCAGTTTGCGCGCTGGTTTTTTGTTACTCACTTTTCCTCATTCCCATAAGCAATATTCTTTACCCAGTATATCATTAATTATCGAGCGTAAAGGCAAATTCTGTCGGTTCTTTAAACTTGAGGAAGTCCGTCCATCTCAACTTTTATTAGTTCTCACGGATAGACCGTTACACGCCACAAAAAATCGCTCCTGGCTGATTTTTTATGGGTTGCACTACGCTTTTAGTCTATCCTTAGAGAACTAATAAAAGCCGAGCTGGGCACAATTGGCTTAAGTTTGAAGAAGCAGAAGGAACTTTGGTATACTTACCAGAGATAAATAACAGAAAGAGATATGTATGACCTTATCCGAAGAGTTGACTTGGCGCGGCTTCGTCAACCAAATGACCTACACAGATATTACTGAGCTTGATAAAGGCCCGATCTCTTTCTATTTTGGCGTTGACCCTAGTGCTGATAGTATGACTATCGGTAACCTAGCCGCTGCTATGATGACTCGTCACTTTATTGATGCTGGTCATAAAGCATTCTTACTTGTTGGTGGGGCTACCGGTATGATTGGTGACCCGGATGGTAAAGCCGACGAGCGTAACTTACTGAGTATTGACGATATTGCTCGCAACAAAGCAGCTATTGCTGAACAGTACAAACAAGTATTCGCTGGTCAAGATTTTCAAATTGTCGATAACTACGACTGGTTCAAGAATATTAACTTTCTCGATTTCCTTCGTGACGTGGGTAAACACGTTCCACTCAGCCAGATGCTTGGTCGTGAATTCGTACAATCTCGCCTAGGTGAAGATGGTTCTGGTATTAGCTACGCCGAATTTAGCTACTCATTAATACAAGGCTACGATTTCCTTGACCTTTACCGTAACCACGGTGTCACGTTGCAAGTTGCTGGTGCCGATCAATGGGGTAATTCTATTGCTGGTGTCGATTTAATCCGACGTATCGAAGGTGGGGAAGCGCACGTTTACTCAACGCCACTTATTATGAACAAAGCGACTGGTAAGAAATTCGGTAAAACCGAAGACGGCGCTATTTGGTTAGATGAAACAAAAACCAGTGTATTTAAGTTTTACCAATTCTGGTTAAACTCTGACGACGAAGGCGTAACTGAATATGCAAAGGTATACACATTACTCAACCAAGACGACATTGCCGAGATGCAACGCCAGGTTGCAGAAAACCCTGGTGCTCGCCAAGCGCAAAGAACGTTAGCTCGCGAAGTAACAAAAATCGTTCATGGCGAAGAGCGCACTGCAAGTGTTGAACGAGTAACCGCTACATTATTTGGCGGCGGTTCATTCGGCGATTTAACAGACGACGATTTGTCGGTATTAGCGGGTGAAATTCCTTCCGTTTCCGTAGGCACTACGCTTATTGAGGCTTTGGTTACTTCTGGCAATGCTTCAAGTAATGGCGAAGCAAAACGCCTTATTGATGGTGGCGCTGTTTCTATGAACGGCGAAAAGGCAACTGAAGATTTCATCATCAATTCATCTGCATTACTTAAAAAAGGTAAGAACAACTTCATCCTTGTTCGCTAGAATAAGGGTATGAACTTAGCTACAAAGCTTCAAATGGTAAAAGGTGTCGGTGAAAAAACCGGCGCCCAATTTGCCGCTGCCGGTATTATAACTGTCGGTGACCTTATAACATTCTTACCTCGCACTTACGATGATTTTTCGCATGTCACTTCAATCGCTGACATTAGCCCTGGTAAGGTAACGGTAAAAGCTACTTGTGAGACTGTCAGCACTCGGCCGGTGCGTCGAGGTATGCGCGTTACAACGGCAACGCTCACCGACGGCACTGGTAAAATTCAAGCCGTCTGGTTTAACCAGCCGTACCGCGAGAAACAATTAAAAGATGGTGGTGAGTTCTTCTTTTCAGGTGATTTCGAATTTAGCTATAACAAATATCAGCTCACGAACCCAAGTGCTGAGAAGGCAAGTGATATGCCCGTACAAACTGACCGTATTTTACCAACGTATAGGGCGATTGCTGGTTTAAAGACAACCCTTGTTCGTAAAATCCTGAATGAGCTACGGCCACTTATGACAATGTTGCCTGAGACTTTGCCGGAAAGCGTAGTGAAGTCACAAAAACTTATTAGTTACGGTGATGCAATATTAGGGATGCACTTTCCCGATAGTCGAGAAGATATTGAAAAAGCCCGCGAGCGCTTAGGGTTCGAAGAGCTATTCCAACTACTACTCGCCAGCCAGTTGAATCGTATTGAAAATGCCAAGTTGGACGGTTGGAAGATTCCCTTTGAACAGCCAATTGTAAAAACTTTCGTAGAAAACCTGCCGTTTAAATTAACGGGCGCCCAGCGTATTGCCGCCTGGGATATTCTGCAAGATTTCGAGAAAGAAACACCTATGAACCGTTTACTGCAGGGTGATGTCGGTTCAGGCAAAACAGTTGTTGCCGGTTTGGCAGCAAGGCAAGCTGCACACGAAGGTTTTCAAACTACCGTTATGGCGCCAACAGAAATTCTGGCCAACCAACATGCCGCAACACTCGATAAATTACTCTCGCCATTTGATGTGACGGTTGGGCTTTTGACCGGTAGTGTGAAAGGCAAGGCCCGCGAAACGTTATACCAAGCTATTCGCGACGGAAGTGTGGATGTTGTAGTGGGTACTCAGGCAGTGATTCAAAAAACTGTTTCATTCCACAAGCTTGGTTTTATTGTTATTGATGAACAGCACCGTTTTGGCGTAGCGCAACGTCAGGAATTATTAAAGAAATCTGCAAAGATGCCCCATCTACTTGCTATGACCGCGACGCCAATTCCGCGCAGCCTTGCGTTGACCGTCTACGGTGAACTAGATGTATCTGTATTAAATGAACGACCTGCAAACCGCAAACCAATTATTACGAAAATTTGGTCGCCGAATAGCCGCCCACAACTGTATACATTAATAGACGAGCAAATTAAGCTAGGTCGCCAAGCCTATGTTATATGTAACCTTATTGATAATAATCCCGAGAATGAATTAAAAAGCGTGCAGGCCGAATTTAAACACCTGCAAGGTTCAGTATTTAAACATCGACGTATTGGTTTGCTGCATGGTAAATTACCATCATCTGAAAAAGATGCAGTAATGTCGGCATTCTCAAGGGGTGAGTTAGATATTCTAGTGAGTACAACGGTAGTTGAGGTTGGTGTCGATGTTCCAAACGCAACTGTCATGTTGATTGAAGACGGCGACCGTTTCGGTTTAGCCCAGCTTCACCAGTTGCGTGGACGTGTTGGCCGGAGCGAGCACCAAAGCTACTGTTATATTGTGCCAAGTGGCTCAAACGCGCCATCACAACGCTTAAAAGAAATCGAAAAAAGCGAAGACGGCTTTTATTTAGCCGAAGTTGACCTTAAGCTCCGTGGCCCAGGTGAAATTTATGGGCGTGCCCAACATGGCGCACTGAACCTTCAAGTGGCGACATTAGGCGATACTAAATTGATTGCCCGTGCCCAAAAAGCCGCTGCCCAGTTCGCTAAGTCAGGTGACAGTCTGGTACACTATACTCAGTTAGCACATCAAGTTGAAGTCTACCAACGGCTTACAACATTAAACTAAAAGATATATGTATTCAGGAACAACTTTCAGACATCATTCAGGAAACCTCGTCGGCGTTCACCAACGTATTGATAGGGTTGCCAAAAAACATCTGATTCACCACATAGGTCGAACACCTTTTTTCCCAACTATTAAAACCATCTTGCATTTTGAAGGTAAGAACGGCCCCGACGGGATTAAAAGTAAAAGCCCTTCTGTTGATGAGCCGTGGCATTTTATTTCACCCGAGGCAGCTTCGGATGACCCACTTGTAAAGACAATAGAAGACCACCTGTATAACTTAGCTACTGCCCTCAAAAAAGAAGATGAAGTACGTGCGGGTTTCGAAGCTGCGTGGCTTTCACACGCTATTGTCGATGGCTTAACGCCAGCACACCATTTTCCGCTTGCTGAGAAAATTGAAGAACTTTGGGGCAAGGCTCATAGTGAGCGCAACTCGACTTCAGATAAAATTATCATTAAAGGCAATGGTACTCGCGATAGTTTAAACAAAAACTGGGAATATTGGGGCACAAAAGGCATTTTTAGTGCACACTTGTTCTACGAAATGGGTGTGGCGTCGTCTTTAACCGTTGCTAAGTTCAAAGATATTGGTATTACTGATAAAGATTTGCAACGAATTGAGCAAGAAGGCTATATTCCGTACTTTATGGAATCGATTAAACAAATTGATGCAATGAAAACCTACCAAGAATTTGTTAAAACAGGTTGGTCTGTTCATTTAGCAAATATTTCCCGTAAACAACTAGTTCCGCTTATTTCAAAAAATGTTTGTTTAGCTTGGTATGCAGCGCAAAAAGGTAAAGTTTAGTGAATATCCGTATTATTGCCGGCTGGCACGGAAGCCGCATCATTAAAGGTTCTGGTACTCGTCGTACTCACCCAATGAGCGAGCGTATTCGCGGCGCTATTTTTAACAGCATTGGCCGTGAAATCGATGGGGCACGCGTACTTGATGCATTTGCGGGGAGTGGCGCCTTAGGTTTGGAAGCTATAAGTAGGGGAGCTAAGGAAGCGGTGTTTGTAGAGAAGGACCGTATTGCCCAGAAAGTGATTGCTAAAAACATTGAATTATTGCGCGAAGAAGACCGCGCTCACCTCAGTCGTGCGAACGTTTCGGCATGGCTCAGTACGTACGATGGCGAGGACTTCGATATCATCTTCGCAGACCCTCCATACCATGACCCTCAGTTATCCACAGCTCTTGAATTATTAGGGCTATTAAAACCTAATGGGCTTATGGTATTATCATATCCAGGTAGAGGTGAGGTGCCCACCGAATTAGGAGATGTTGTGGTGGACATTCGTAGTTACGGAGATGCGGCCCTTGCGTTTTACCGACGAAAGGACGCTTAGGCGTCCTTTTTGTTTTTAAAACAATTCTTATATACATAAACGTTATTGACCAAATATACATAGAGCGATACAGTGATGATAGTGCAAAAATTACATCAATTATTCCGACCAGGTTTCACAATTATTGAACTACTCGTAGTAATTGTTATTATTGCCATCTTGGCATCGCTTACGTTAGTTGGTTACGGTGCTGTGACGAAAGACGCTTACAATACTCAAGTAATTGCTGGTGTTGCTCAATATAAAGATACTATCGAAGCGTATAAAGCTTATTTTCGTAAATATCCACCAACAACTCGGGAGATTGCCGAAGAACAAATTGCCTTAGCGTGTTTAGGTGACGGCTATCCTGCTGATTACTGCGGTAAGGTAACGGGTGTTGATACATACGAAGACCCTGGTTTTAATACTGAATTAGCAAAGATAGGCCAAGGTGGCGCAATTTCAATTGAAAAACTTGCGGTGAATGGAGAATCGTTTGTCGGTGCCGTATACGGAATTGACCGAACGACAGGTGACCGGTCATCTACAAACTGGGCGCGTACAATTCAGTATGCGTTAAAGGGTAAGAACGCTGACTGTAAGGTTGAAGGTGCGTATAGCTACGCATTGCAAGAAAATCCACCAATGACTGCATGCGAAATTATCCTTGAAGAAGTACCCTCTCGCGACTAGTGATAATAACTGTTGTAAATTACACCGTTATTGACCAATAGAGCTGAAAATTCTATACTTACTATAGTAATATTGGCATATTCTGCGTGAACTGCCATAAATAAAAAGGACTACTTGTGAAATTTTTTAAGAACCGACAGGTGAAACCTGTCCAAAAAACTATGACCGAAAAAGAGCTTGATGGCATCGACCCTCAAACATACCACCGTCGTTGGTGGATTCTTGTTGCGATGTGTCTTACGCTCCTTGGCGTTATGCTTGCGAACACGAGTATGAACATGGCATTGCCAAAGATGGCGATTGACCTTAACCTCACGCAACTTGACCTTACCTGGGTGGTAAATGGCTATACACTGGTATTCGCCAGCTTGCTGTTTATCTCTGGTGCGGTAGGTGACCGTTACGGCCGTAAACTTATTATGCAAATTGGGTTAGCTATTTTTGTTGGCGGGTCTATCTATGCTGGTGTGTTCGCTCATAACGGTACTGAACTTCTGATTGCTCGTATTATTATGGGTATCGGTGGTGCCTTTGTTATGCCGACAACTCTGTCTATCATTAACAACACCTTCCCTCGTAAAGAGCGTGCCCGTGCTGTTGCAATTTGGGGCGCTGTTGCTGGTGTTGGCATGATGTTTGGTTCGATTGTCAGTGGAATCCTACTCGAACACTTTACGTGGCACTCACTATTTTATTTCAGTGCAATAGTTGCTGTTATTGGTTTAGCTGCAAACCAAGTATTAACGCACGAATCTAAAGACGAAAAAGAATCACCTGTAGACTGGGTTGGTGGTGCACTTTCAGCCGCTGCTATTTTTGGAATCGTCTTTGGTATTACAGAAGCACCTTCAAAAGGCCTTACTGAACCGCTTGTACTTGCAAGTTTAATTGGTGGTTTAGTCGCGAGCGTACTCTTCGTTCTATGGGAAAAGCGTTCGAAATCACCAATGCTTGATATGAACTTGTTTAAGAACCGTGCCTTTGCCGTCTCAAGCCTTACGCTCACGTTAGTATTCTTGGCGATGTCGGGGGTATTCTTCTCAATGAGCCAATTGCTACAACTTATTCTTGGTTACTCGGCGCTACAATCATCACTCCTTATGATTCCGTTGATGCTACCAATGATGGCTCTCGGTCCATTGATTCCAAGTATTGTTAAGAAGATTGGTGCACGTAACGTCATTGCTATTGGCCTTACGATGACTGCCGCGGCCTTCCTTATTATGGCAACCTGGAACAAGGACATGACGTACTGGCACCTCTTCGGCACTATGATTGTGATGATGGCTGGTATTTCTGCTGCGATGACACCAGGTACGAATATCCTTATGGCCTCAGTCCCACGTAACCGTTCTGGAATGGGTTCGGCTATGAATGACACTACGCGTGAGCTTGGAAGCGCCTTAGGTGTAGCTGTTCTGGGTGCTGTACTGAGTGCTGCCTATGAAAATGAAATTCGCGATACCGCTGCGAAGTTCATTGGACCAATTAAAGACGGCCTTGAAAGTTCACTTGCTGTTGCGCTGCAAGTTGCAGATAAACTTGGTCCCGCTGCGGCTGGCGTTGCTGACGCTGCGAAAGATGCCTTTATGTCAGGCTTAACCCACGCTGCGTTAGTAGCTGCGGCTATTATCTTTACAGCTGCGATTATCGCCTTTGTGGGATTACCGAAAGAACATACAGTCGGCGACGACACAATTTAAAGAAATGCCCGAAAGGGCATTTTTTTATTGGCGGGTGTATACTAAGTGCATGAGTGATATCAACCAGCTCAAAAAAGAGTTACAAGTTATCATAGCCGATTCCGGCACTCCCGCTGCTATGCGAGCAGCACAAATTACAAATGACCTAGCGACCCGCTTTGCTGACATTGCAGGTTCCGACCCTACGTTTGACCAAATTAAAGACCAAGCTGCGCAAATTGTGGCTTCGGGTGCTACTGAACGAGAGAATGGGGTTGCTTGGGGCGAGGTAGTGCGCCTTGTGCACAATATGCTCGATGCGTAGAATCTATTTTCGATATAGATTTAACTAAGAAATAACTTCATCTAACGCACCATCAGCGCACATAGAGAGGTTCAAAATGTTCTTAATAGTGAGAAAACCATGGTTAACTTGATTTTTATTTTTTCTCCAACCTAGTCCGTCAGTAATGAGAGCAAAGTCCCAACCGGATTTTAATAAATCCTCTGCACGACTTATGTAAGAATTGATAATCTCTTGTTTAGACCCCCCGCCGTCAAAAAAGTTAGTTTCGATATTTATAGGCCTGCCATTGATAAGAACCATAAAATCGCCTCTTTTGTTGAACTGATTCGGTGGAACATCAACACCAAATTGTTTTGCCGCATCCTCGAAATTAGTTTGAGTCAGATATATGCCATTATGACGTTCTGCGAATTCACGAACGTAAGGTTCTGCTAAGTTCTCCATAGCTGTGCCACTTCTGTTCTTGCGTCCATTGCTGTCCAGCCCTACTTCAACACCGAAATAATAATCTGAAAAGTTTTTGATACGAGTAAGTTCTTGCAACAGGCCTGATTTTTCTGCAAATAAAATCGATTTTTCGATAGCAATATCGTCTAGGTGATTGTCTCCGAAATAATATTGAATGTCATCTGTTGAATCTTCATCAAGTACAAATAGAGTTTCGTTTTTATTCTTAAGCCTTACCGCGCTGAGTAGGGGCAATAGAGTGTTGATTCTTGGATACTTTTTGATTAAGCGAGCAAGCTCTTCGCGTGGATTGTCTGAACCAGACAGTATACCGAGTAGGGCAAGTTCGTCCCTGTACTTATCTAAATTCGCTCTGGTCTTGTCCCAGTTTGTAAAAAAACTGTGAGATTTGTTTGTGCTTACAAGAGATTCTAAGAATGTGTCGCTATTTAACATAACTATAACTATACCTTAGCTAATCGTTTGATAGATAGATCTAAATCATCTTCTTCATCAACACTAATGGTTTTTGCGTAGTTAATAACTCGTTACTAAAACTTCTGCAATTTTGCCTCGTTTTGTACCAACTGAATTGACACTTCGAGCAGCGTAAATTTTATGTATAGTAAAGTCTTTGTATAGTTCATTGATGAATGGCGCGTCAGAATTACTCAACATTACATAACAACCCATTTCAGCTAGCTTCTTAAAGTTATCTCTGAGGATTTCTTGGTCACGTTCGACAAAGCCACTTGCATGATAGGCAGTAAAACTTGCAGAATTGATGGGGTAGTAAGGTGGGTCGAGGTATATAAAGTCGCCAGCTTTTGCTTTTTTAATAACGTTTTCGTATGACCCGTGAGAAATTGTGGTTTTTTTAAGCCGAGTTGATATCGCTCTTAAGTTTTCTTCATCGCAAATAGTAGGCTTGTTGTGCTGCCCGAAAGGCACATTGAACCCACCCTTGCTGTTCTCTCTGTATAGCCCGTTGAAGCACGTCTTATTGAGAAAAATTAATAATGATGTTTTCTTAAAATCATCAGACGATAGCTGGTTGTATTCTACGCGCTTTTTTAGGTAAAATTCTTTTTTTGAGTCATCTACGTCTACATTTGGTAGTTCATAAAAAATTGCTTCTAGTATGGACAGGTCTTTTATTAAACGTTCTACGTCATCACGTATATGGATGTATGCATTCATGAGTACTACATTCATATCATTGATGTAGCTTTTGTCTGGATTGAGCGAAAAGAACATTGCGCCACCACCAACAAAAGGTTCAAAGTATCGATTGTATGTCTCGGGAAAATACTGAGACATATCATGTATGAGGCGGCCTTTACCGCCTACCCATTTCAAGAATGGGCGAGGATTCCCAACCGATTTCTTATCTTGTTTTGCCATTGATACTTAGTATACATGCTAAATATATATTAATTATTAACACCTTAGAAATTTGTATGAAATACACAATTTTAGGTTTTTTTCACCACAAGGCGCATAATAGATACATTACTGCGCAATAACCTAAAGGCATACCGTGAATAGTTCAAGAGTATATACAACACAACGAGCAAAAGATTTCTTAACCTCACCTGAGGGAATCGCTGCACACGAAGAATTAATTGCGATGGAAAAAGACAAGGGATACAAGACTGTATCTACTTACTCTCCGGCTTCAGAAAACGGTCACTTATCATTTATCGACAAGCACATGAACTACTTGTCATCACACGCTGGCGTGAATGCGGCACAATACGTTTCAAACTTGCGTCTTATTACGAAGATTCGTTTCTAGTTCTTAATGCGAAATAAAAGGCGAGCTACATGCTCGCCCTTTTAATTTGGTAATAAAAATAACCCCAAATTTCTTCAGGGTTATTTAATAATGACTTGGTGCGCGCGAAAGGACTTGAACCTTCACGCCCGAAAGCACTAGCTCCTAAGGCTAGCGTGTCTACCAATTCCACCACGCGCGCACGTATATTTGTTAAAGGCGAGCGTGTCTACGAATAATCATAGTCCACCACTTGCGCATTACTTAACATTATACCAGAAAACCCACACTTTCAAAGTATATACCGCTATAAAATCTCCTCTTGTAGATGTTATGCTTGTGCTATTATAGAATCAAGAACGAACCAAAACTGACGGGGACGGGGAAATGAATAAAATTGCAGTTTATCTGAACGAACATTTACTTGGGGAAGTGAATAGCTCAAAAGTGCTTCGTAAGCGGTTTTCTACCGATGCAAGTGTGCTTACTATTACACCAGAAATTGTTGCATTCCCACGGGTTACAAACGATGTGCGCAAAATCGCTCGTTTTTCTTGGCAGCTAGCCGAAAAGGGACACGTGCTTCCTATTACTGTCCGTGGCTTCGGTGGTGATACTACCGGCGCAGCTATCGGTAAAGGTGTCCTTATTAATACATCGGCGTATCTCAATGAAATTATTCAGCTCGCACCGAAAGACCGTTTGCTGCACGTACAACCAGGTGCAAGCTTAGAATCTGTTGATGCTGCATTAAAATGGCAAGGCCTCGCCCTTATTGGCTCAAAGCGTCGTGAAAACCGCTCAGCAACTGTTGGTGGCATTATCGCTAACGACAGCCTAGGTGTAAATGGCTCACTTGCAACATCACTTGAAAAGCTCGAAGTAGTACTTGCAAACGGTGACCTTATTGAAACTGGCAAACTGAGCAAGCGTGACTTAAGTAAGAAACTTGGCTTACAAACCTTCGAAGGTGAGATTTACCGTAAACTTGAAGGTCTGCTTGAAGATAACGAAGCACTTATTAAGCAAATTCGTGAAGATACAACACCGGACAACACTGGCTACAAGGGAATCGCTTCTATTCGTTCTAAGGATGGTTCATTCGACCTAACGTCACTCTTCATTGGTAGTCAGGGTACGCTTGGTATCATTTCTGAAATCGTCATCAAGGCTGATTACTTTAGTAACGACAACACGCATGTCGCGATTGTGGTCGACTCACTACAAAACGGCCGCGACCTTTCTGACCGTATTAGCGAATTGCAACCGACTGAACTCATGGTCTACGACGGTGAGCTATTCCGCCGTGCCTCAAAACAAGGTGTGCAATTCGCCGCTATTGGTGATGTCAGTCAAATTGGTGCTGTAGTGTATGTACGCTTTAACGACATTAGCGACCGCGCTCAAGCTGCTAAATTGAAAAAACTCCGCAAGCTCTTGAAGAAGACCGGCCTCGGCGCTGTCGATTCAACTGAACGTGCTGAAGAAGAATTTGACGTTATTACTGGTATTACGCGCAGTCTGCACCTTGGTGCAACTGACGAAACAATCTCTGTCCCATTACTTGATGGTTCATACATCCCAGCAGACCGTCGTGAAGAGTTTGAAAAAGCCTTTGAAGAACTGGGCGCGAAACATCACCAAGACATGCCACTTGCGCTGAACGCTATCAATGGTACATACGAAGTATTCCCAATCTTAAAACTTGATTCAGTAGGAGACAAGCAAAAACTATTCAAACTGCTTATCGATTACGCAGGTCTAGTAGATAGCTGCCGCGGTGCGTTTGCTAGTGATGGTGCAGAAGGCCGTTTGAAAGCGAATGCTGCCTGGTCAACGCTCGACCCTGCGCATATTGATTTGTACGAACAACTTCGTGCTATCTTTGACCCGTTCAAAACACTTAACCCAGGCGTGAAGCAAAAGAATGACATCCGTTCACTCGTTGCTGACCTTCGGACGAATTACGACCCATCTGACTTGATTGCTTAAGTTTGGCGATTTTTGCTATAATTCGTTAGTTATGCGGATATGGCGGCCTCACTAGGCAATCGTAGACGCGCAGCGCGAACATAGTATGCGGATATGGCGGAATTGGTAGACGCGCTAGCTTCAGGTGCTAGTGTCCGCAAGGACGTGGAGGTTCAAGTCCTCTTATCCGCACCAGAATAACCAGACTTCTTCGGAAGTCTTTTTATTTTTTCTCGCGAACTGCTATAGTTAATCCAAGCATGAGCAATATACACAAAAAAGGCTTCACACTTGTCGAAATACTTGTCGTCCTCGCAGTAATGGCTATCTTAGCGGGCATTACAATTGTAGGATACGGCGCTTGGCGCGACAGTAATGCCGCTAAGGTTTTAAAAAGCGATTTAAATGGCGTCAAAACTGCAATGGTCAGTGCACGTAACTTCGGTACTGGATATCCAACTGCGCCAACATTTAGTGGTACCGGCGCAATCTTTAAACCAAGCAAGGATGTTAAGCTGACCTACGTCTCAGGTAATGCGACAACGTTCTGTATCAAGGCGAATAGCATTGCTATTCCAAATATCATCTATCACATCAGTGAAAGCGACAAAGAAGCCCAGCTGGGAAACTGTTAGACCTGATATACTAAGGTAATGCAAAATACTCCTATTGGTGTTGGCCCGCACCCTCAACCGTGGCCTACTGACGCTCATTTCGACAAACAACTTCTTGAAAAAGGCGACGACCGCAATGTTCTTGATAAATATCACTACTGGAAGGTAAGTGCAATTAAAGAAGACCTCGATACTACTCGAGTGCCACTTGAAATTGCCATCGAAAACCTTAGCCGTGATTACAACATGGGAACTATCGTTCGTTGTGCGAATGCGTTTAACATTAAACGAGTCCACATTATTGGCCGTAAACAATGGAACAAACGTGGCGCAATGGTAACTGACCTTTACATGAATATTCTGTATCATGATGACGTTCAAGCGTTTAAGGCTGTCATGGACAAAGAAGCTCGTGAAATTATCGCTGTCGACATTGTAGAAGGCGCAGAAGAGCTTTCAACCGTCGCTTTGCCTAAAGATACTGTATTGGTATTCGGCGCTGAAGGCCCAGGCTTAAGCAAGGAATTGCTTAGTATTGCGACGCACACAGTAATGATTGAACAACTTGGTTCAACTCGCTCAATCAACGTTGGTGTCGCTGCAGGTATCGCAATGTATGCATGGGTGCAACAACATCTGTTGACCCGCTAGATGTAGCGTGCCATAATTGAGGCATGGAAGACCCTCGACAAGTACCGGAACTGGTGCACGTCCTGCGACACTCTTTCCGACCGAGCGAACAGCTTGGAAGGGCCTTGGAATTCTTTTTACCGCCAGAGTCAAAAAGACCGGCTAATTTTCTACAAATTAAATCACTTGGTATGATAGCCATTGATGCGTATATGCATGCTAATTATAAATATTCTAATGAACTTATTAGCGCTCGTAAGAAAATAGATGAGTCTCAAAACCAATCACTTGAAATCACTCCTGACGTTGAACTTCGCCAGGTAGGTGAGAAATCGGTCGATGTCCTTTTAGGGGTACGAAATAAAATTGCCCTAGGTGCAATAGCACTAGCAACAAAAAAGTACTTACCAGGCGGAATACTTATGCGGGACGAGGCCGATAAAAAGTATTCGGTGTTTGCGCGTATTACTTCGTCTGTACCTATTGACGCAAGGTTTCAGTCAGATGCTTTAGAGCAATACCAGGATACGTATGACCAACTGGGTTCAAAGCACCTTATGAATATCTTGCCTCAAGGGCTTGTAGGTATGGATCAACACATGCGCATTCGACAATACGATTCTCTCGAAGAAGCTTCTTAGCCATTGCGTCGAACCCCGGTGCCGTGCGACAATAAACAGATATGACAACACTTTCCTCACAACCATACAAAGGTACGCGCGATTATTATCCTGAACAAAAACGAGTTCAGAATCATATCTTCAACACGTGGCGTACGGTTGTGGAGCGTTTTGGCTACGAAGAATACGGCGCACCAATCCTTGAACCGCTTGATATTTATGCGGCTAAAAGTGGTAACGAGCTGGTAAATGACCAGACGTACGTATTTACCGACCGTGGTGGCCGTACTGTGGCAATTCGCCCTGAAATGACCCCTACAATAAGCCGAATGGTTGCTGCTCGCCGCCAAGAGCTTGCGTATCCTGCGCGTCTTTACTCAATTGCTAACTTTATGCGTTACGAACGTCCACAACGGGGCCGAGAACGCGAATTCTGGCAACTGAACGTAGACCTGTTTGGTGTTGATGAAATCGCTGCTGATGTAGAGATTATTGCCATTGCTGACGGTATTTTAAAAGAGTTTGGTGCAGGTGAAGGTGATTATATTATCCGCGTGAATAACCGCAAATTTATTCACTTTATGATGGCCCAATATCTCGGGCTTGATATTGTTGCCGCTGGCTTAATGACCAAACTATTCGACCGTCGCGGTAAAATTACTGATCAAGATTTCGAAGAGCAAGCCACACTTATCTTAGGTGACGGTGCCAGTGAGCAAATTCCTAAAATTAAGCAAATCATCGATGCGAAGACTATTGAAGAACTTCCTGAAGAACTTCAAACATCTGCATCATTGGATGAAATCAAAGCTGTATTTGCTGGGCTTGCAAAGCAAGGGGTGACAAATGCCGTATTCGACGCGACCTTAATGCGTGGGCTCGATTACTACACAGGAACTGTATTTGAAGCATTCGACACACACCCTGATAACAACCGTTCACTCTTTGGTGGTGGCCGCTACGACGGGCTTGTCGGCCTGTTTGGCGCTGAACCGTTGAGCGCTGTTGGCATGGCTCCTGGAAACACCATGATTGAGAACTTTCTTGCTGTTCACAATCTACTTCCTGCAGACCGTTCGCTGACTGAAGTGTACGTCGTGGTTATCGGTACAGCGCTTGATGGCGCGAATGAAGTCGCTGCTGAACTTCGTAAAGCTGGTATCAAAACTGAAGTTGATATTACTGGCCGTAAACTTGATAAGCAACTTAAGACTGCTTTAAAGAAGCTTATTCCTAACATTCTATTCATTGGTGAATCTGAGGTAGAACAGGGTCTATATACGCTAAAAAACCTTGCTAATGAGACTGAAGAGAAACTGACTGTTCAGGAAATTATCGCCAAGCTTTCGTAGTTGCGTCGTTTGCTCACATAAACGACCTCTGTTATAATTTATTGAATGAAGACGACTGTAAAAAACCTATCTGAGACCAAAGTACAAGTTACAATTATCGTTGATGCAACTGAACTTGCTGATGCCGAAAAAGTAGCCCTCGTAAAACTAAGTAATTCCGTGAAAGTCCCTGGCTTCCGTAGCGGTAAAGTACCTGCAAGCGTTGCTGCGAAGCACGTTGAGCCACAGGCTTTGCAAGAACAATTAATGGACGATGCAATTAGCAAAGCTGTTGCTGAAGCGTTCATGACTGAAAAAATTCAAGCACTTGATCGACCAACTGTCGACATTACTAAATACGTTCCTGGCGAATCACTTGAATTCGTTGCAGAAGTTGATGTTCTTCCAGCTGTAAAGCTTGGTGACTACAAAAACTTAAAAGCTAAGGCTGGCAAAGTTGAAGTAACCGACGCTGAAGTTGATGAAATTCTAGGACGTATGCAAACTGGCTTAGCTGAAAAGCAAGAAGTGACTCGCCCGGCTGAACTCGGCGACGAAACACTTATCGACTTTGTTGGTAAGAAAGACGGCGTTGTGTTTGACGGCGGTACCGGTACCGACTACACACTAAAGCTTGGTTCTAACCAATTTATCCCTGGCTTCGAAGAACAAATTGTAGGGCACAGTGCTGGACAACAGTTCGACGTTGACCTTTCATTCCCAGATGATTACCACGCAAAAGAACTCGCTGGTGAAAAAGTAACGTTCGCCGTTACTCTTAAAAAGTTAACTGCAAGTGACCTTCCTGCAATCGACGACGAGCTTGCTAAAAAAGCAGGTCCATTTGAAAGCCTTAAGGAACTGAAGGATGACATCATCCGTGAAGTAACTGCGCAAAAAGAAAAAGAGGCTGGCGAAAAATTCCGCGACGACCTCATTACTGAGCTTATCGAAAAGAGCGAAGTACCAGTACCTGCAATTCTTGTAGAAGACCAAATGCGTTCTATCGAACAAGATTTCGCCCAAAACCTTACCTACCGTGGCCTTGACCTCGATACATACCTTACAACGAACGGTTTCCCGAACGAAGAAGTATGGCGTGAAAAAGAAGTAAAACCAGCTGCTGAGCGTCGTACGCAAGCCGGTTTGATTCTTTCTGAACTCAGTAAAGCAGAAAACATTTCTGCAACTGAAGAAGAAATTGACGAACACGTTGCCATCCACCGCAAGCAATATGAAAGCAACCCAGAAACATTGAAGCAATTCGATACACCTGAAGTTCGCCGTGATATTGCCAACCACTACGTTACCGAAAAAACAATTGAGCGACTTGCTGAATTGAACGGTGCGGAAACAGCGCGTCACAACCACTAGAAATAAGCCCTAAAAAGTTTTTAACCCCCGAGTCCTGCAATAGGACCCGGGGGTTTTAGTTGTTGTTCAAGTTCACTTGATGTCGGTGCGAGGGGTGCGGATTAAGAGAACTCCGTTGCGGGGCGGATTGGGCATGCCTGCTACCCATCTGCCGAGCTTAATGAAGCGTCGAGTGGCGAAAGGTACGAACGGGTGGTTGTACCAATATCGATTCTTCGTAGTCACCCTATAGAGGTTGAAAATGAGGCGAACAAACGCGATGCATGCAACGAAGAAAATCGTTACATTCGTCTCGAAGTTTGACACGTGCCCGGACAGGACGCTCGTATTGACGTTATCGAGGGCGTCTGTACCGCCGAGCCCTGTAAACAGTGCGGTGTTGTAACTCCAGAGGACGAGCCAGGTCATGGCTGCGAATACGCCCCAGCTCAGCAGTGTAAGCGCCGAGTAGAGGCTGATTCTGGCAATGAGCTTGGCTACTTCCTTACCGTGCTTGTGAACGAACAATCCTTCATTTGCGCTGCTCATAATGAGCTCCCTTCGGTTGGTGGGCGTTTTGAAGTTAACTTAAACTATATCATTAAATACAGATTTGTAAAGTAGCTTATGACTTTCTAGCACTCACTTGCATAGAGTGCTAGTTTTATTTATAATGAGTATATAAATGAGGGAAATACTATGAATAAGCCAAATGGATATCTTGTTCCAACTGTAATTGAGCGCACTAGCGAAGGCGAACGAGCCTTTGATATTTACTCGCGTCTACTTAAAGACCGCATTATCTTTCTAGGGGAAGAGGTGAACGAGCATACTGCGAATATTGTCGTCGCTCAACTTCTGTACCTTTCGTACGAAGATCCTAAAGCAGACATTAAGCTTTATATTAATAGCCCAGGTGGTAGCGTATACGACGGCCTTGGTATTTACGATACTATCCAATCTATCGCACCGGATGTGCAAACGATTGGTATTGGCCTTCAAGCCAGTATGGGAGCCTTCTTGCTTTCAAGCGGCACAAAAGGCAAGCGCTACGCACTGCCAAATAGCCGGATAATGATTCACCAACCATCAAGTGGTACACAAGGTAAAATTACCGACCAAGAAATTACATTACGTGAAGGTTTGTTCTTGAAGCAGCGCCTTAACGAAATTCTTGCGAAGAACACTGGTCAAAAACTCGCCAAAGTAGAGAAGGACGCTGACCGCGACTTCTGGATGAGCGCCGAAGAAGCAAAGAAGTATGGTTTGATTGACCAGATTGTCGATAAGGCATAATGACTGGGGCTGAATTCCCGCGAATTGCTATCGACTACTCATTGGTAGGTGAAAACCGTGATGCTACGCTTGATTTTGTATTAGCCGGAAAAGAATATGGTAAAACTCTTTCTAAAGAAGAAGCCTACAGTGATGAAATAAAAGAAACCGACACGGTAAATCTCATTACGTTTAGCCGTAATGTTATCCAGCCGTTATCATACGCTGAAATTGAGCACGAAACTGATGTAATGCAGAGTGAGATTGAATCACGAATTACTACACTAGGTTGGGGCGCTCTGCTTGCCAGTAGCCGAGCTGGTCACCATCGACCATCTGGGCCTGTTCCCGACCAAGAATAAACTTGACTTTTCTTCGAATTTACCCTTGCTAATTCACCAAAATAGGTGCATAATGTCTACTAAGAAGTAGTGTAGCCCTGGGTGTCTATGCCTTAAGCGAATTGGCAGTTTCGTTTATGGCCCCCAGAGGTTAAGGGAATCTTCGGCGCCAAGAAAACCCTTATATAAAACCCAATCCTAATGCGAGGACAATATAGCTTATGGCTAAAGATACACCTAGTACAAAGCGTGTCTTTTTTACTAAAGACGATACAGCGCTACCGATACCAAACCTAATTACTCACCAACGTGAAAGTTGGAAAGAATTTGTCGAGACTGGTCTCGGTGAAATCTTCGCAGAACTTAACCCAATCGATGACTACACCGGCCAAAAGCTGGCTCTTCGCTTTGGTAAGTATGCTTTCCAAGACCCAAAGACAACTGAAATTGACGCAAAAGAAAACAACCTTACTTTTGACGCTCCGCTTCACGCGACGGTTGAACTTACAAACAAAGTAACTGGTGAAGTTAAAGAACAAGAAATCTACCTTGGTGACTACCCATGGATGACTGACCGCGGTACTTTCATTATTAACGGTACTGAACGCGTTGTTGTTTCTCAACTTATCCGTTCTGCTGGTGTATTCTTCACAGCTGACCGCCTCGCTACCCGTAACAACTACGGTGCTAAGTTAATTCCTGGCCGTGGTGCTTGGCTTGAATTCGAAACTGCATCTAACGGTGCTGTTTACGTTAAAATTGACCGACGTCGCAAACTGCCTGTTACGACGTTGTTCCGTGCCCTTGGGTACAACAAAACAACAGAAATCAAAGCACTCTTTGAAGATGTTGATACTGGTGAAGTTAAGTACATCGACCAGACTCTTGAAAAAGATCCAGCACGCGGTACTAACGAGGCCCTCATTGAAGTGTACCGACGCCTTCGTCCAGGTGACCTTGCAACAGTAGACAACGCTCGTTCAATGATCGAACGTATGTTCTTCGACTTTAAACGTTTCGACTACAGCCGAGTAGGTCGTTACAAGTTGAACCAACGCCTTGGTCTTGACCTTGCAAACGTTACTGAAAACCGTGTGTTCCAAGTAAGCGACCTTATTGCTATCGTTAAGGAAATTATTCGCCTTAACAATACTCAAGAACTTGCTGACGACATCGACGCGCTTTCAAACCGTCGCGTTAAATTAGTAGGTGAGCTTGTTGCTCGTCAATTCCGTGTTGGTATGCTTCGTATGCAACGAAACGCTATGGACCGTATGAGTATGAGCGACCTTGAAACCGTCAGCCCATCACAACTTATTAACGCTCGTCCAGTTGTTGCTGCTGTTCGTGAATTCTTCGCGAGTTCACAACTTTCACAACTTATGGACGAAACAAACCCACTTGCAGAACTTGCTCACAAGCGTCGTCTCTCATCAATGGGTCCAGGTGGTCTAAGCCGTGAACGTGCCGGATTTGACGTTCGTGATGCTCACCCTACTCACTACGGCCGTCTTTGTGCTGTAGAGACACCAGAAGGTGCCAACATTGGTTTGGTGCTTAACCTTGGTACTTACGCAAAAATTAACGAATACGGTTTCATCGAAACTCCTTACCTTAAGGTTACTGACGGTAAAGTTACTGACGAAGTAGTATACCTCGACGCTTCACAAGAAGCCGTTGAAGTTATTGCTGACGCTGGTGTTAACCTCAACGACGACGGTACATTCGCTGATGTTCGTGTATCTGCACGTAACGGCCTCCTCCCAGAGCAAGTTGACGTTGAAGAAGTTACTTTCATGGACGCAGCTCACAAGCAAATCCTTGGTTCAACTGCAGCACTCGTGCCTTTCGTAGAAAAGAACCGTGTTGACCGTTCACTCATGGCCGCAAGCATGCAGAAGCAAGCTGTGCCACTTCTTCAACCTGAAGCTCCTGTTGTAGGTACTGGTATTGAAGGCGTTATCGCCCAAAATACAAGCCAACTTACTGTAGCCGAAGCTGATGGTGAAGTTGTTAAGGCTGATGGCCAAGAAATCCTTGTTAAATACAAAGATGGTACAAAGTCATACAAGCCAGTTCACTTTACAAAGTCTAACGACGACCGTTCAATCAACCAAAAGGTTGTTGTTGTTCGTGGACAAAAGGTTAAAGCAGGCGACATCCTTATTGAAGGTGCATCTATCGCTGATGGCGAAATTGCCCTCGGTAAAGACCTCCTCGTAGCCTTCATGCCATGGTCTGGTTACAACATGGACGACGCGATTGTACTTTCACGTCGCCTTGTACAAGACGACACTCTTACATCTGTAAACATCAAAGATTACACAGTAGAAGTTCGTGAAACAAAGCTCGGTCCAGAAATCGTTACACGCGACATTCCAAATGTAAGCGAAGAATCACTTCGTCACCTTGACGAAAACGGTATCGTTCAGCTTGGTTCTGAAGTGAAAGCCGGCGACGTACTTGTTGGTAAGATTACACCTAAGGGTGAACAAGAACTTTCAAGCGAAGAGCGTTTGCTTCGTGCAATCTTCGGTGAAAAAGCGAAAGACGTTCGTGATACTTCACAACGTATGAACAACGCTGGTGGTGGTAAAGTTGTTGGTGTTAAGATTTTCAGCCGTGAAAACGGTCACGAACTTAAGGCTGGTGTACTTATGCAAATCCAGATTTTCGTTGCTCAACTTCGAAAAATCTCAGTAGGTGACAAGCTTGCTGGACGTCACGGTAACAAGGGTGTTGTGGCTCGTATCCTTCCTATGGAAGATATGCCATTCATGGAAGATGGTACTCCTGTAGACGTCGTCTTGAACCCACTTGGTGTCCCATCTCGTATGAACATCGGTCAGTTGTTTGAAACTCACCTTGGTATGGCTGCACGTGCACTTGGTTACAAGGTTGCAACGCCTCCATTCAACGGTGTATCTGACGAAGACATCTCAAACGAACTTGAAAAAGCTGGTTTTGCCCGCGACGGTAAGAGCCAATTGTTTGATGGTCGTGACGGTCAACCATTCGAAGAACGAACAACAGTCGGTGTCATGCACATGTTGAAGCTTCACCACATGGTGAGCGACAAGATTCACGCCCGTTCTACTGGTCCTTACACAATGGTTACTCAACAACCACTTGGTGGTAAGGCGCAAAATGGTGGTCAGCGATTTGGAGAGATGGAAGTCTGGGCTCTTGAAGCCTACGGTGCTGCCGCAACTCTTCAAGAAATGCTTACTATCAAGTCTGACGACGTTTACGGACGTGCGAAAGCTTACGAATCAATCATTAAGGACGAACCAATCGTTGGTCCTAAGCTCCCTGAATCATTCAACGTGCTTGTTAAGGAACTTCAAGGTCTTGGCCTTCGTGTTGACCTAATGAATGATGACGAAGACGCACCTATCGATGCTGAACAAGTTATCGGAAGCGTAATCAACGGTTCACCAATTCCTGCCTCTGATGTACACGGTGATGATGAAGAAGTAATCATTCTAGATGAAGCTGACGAAGAAATGGCTGAATTAGAAGACGGAATGACTATCCAAGATATTGATGAAATTGAAGAAATTAAGGAGGAAGCGTAATATGTCACGAGTTATCGCTAACAACAACGGCATCGCTGACTTCGACGCAATTCGCTTAAGTGTCGCCAGTTCTGACGACATTATGAAATGGAGCCACGGCGAAGTTACAAAGCCTGAAACAATTAACTACCGTACTCAGAAACCTGAGCGAGACGGACTTTTCTGTGAACGAATTTTCGGTCCAGTAAAAGACATTAACCCGCACGATTCTAAGTTGAAGGGCGTTCGTTCACGCGAAGCTGCTGTCGACAAGAATGGTGACCTCGTAACAAAGTCTATCGTTCGTCGCGAACGAATGGGCCACATTACTTTGGCTGCACCTGTTGCTCATATCTGGTTCATGCGTGGTACTCCATCAGCAATGTCATTGCTTCTTGGAATTACTGTTCGTAACCTCGAACGTGTTGCTTACTTTGCAACCTACGTAGTGCTTAAAGCTGACGTTGAAACTCGCGACAAGAACCTTGCGGATCTTGAAGCTGAAACTGAAGCTGGTCGTCTTGCAATTAAAATGCGATTCGAAAAAGAAGCAGAAGCTGAAGAAGCTGATGTTAAGGCACTTGCTGAAGCTCAAACGAAAGAGCTTGAAGACCTTAACGAAAGTTACACAGTGAAAAAAGCTCAACTTGATAGCTTAGTGAAGAATTCACTTATGAGCGAAGTTGACTACCGTAACCTCCCTGAAGACTACCAAGACCTCATCGAAGTTGGTATGGGTGGACAAGCATTGAAGGCTCTCCTTGACGAGATTAACCTTCCTACCTTGATTGCCGAACTAACTGAAGAAGTTGCTGGTGCGAAGGGTCAACGCGAGAAGAAGCTTCTTAAGCGCCTTAAGGTGCTTGAAGGTATGCAATCTGCTGGTATTAAGCCTGAAAGCCTCGCGCTCACAGTTCTTCCTGTTATTCCTCCGGACCTTCGTCCTATGGTTCAACTTACCGGTGGCCGTTTTGCCACTTCTGACCTTAACGACCTTTACCGTCGTGTGATTAACCGTAACAACCGTTTGAAGAAACTCATCGAGCTTAACGCCCCTGAAGTTATTCGTCGAAACGAAATGCGTATGTTGCAAGAAGCAGTCGATGCTTTGATTGATAACTCTGCAGCTCGTGGTGGTCGTGCAGTTAACGCGACTGGTGGCCGTCGCCGTCTTAAGTCAATCTCTGACATGCTTAAGGGTAAGCAAGGTCGTTTCCGCCAAAACCTTCTTGGTAAGCGTGTAGACTACTCTGGTCGTTCAGTAATCGTTGTAGGTCCAAAGCTTAAAATCGACGAATGTGGACTTCCAAAGCAAATGGCCCTCGAACTATTCAAGCCATTCGTTATTAGCTGGTTGATTAAGGGCGAATATGCTCATAACATCCGTTCAGCTACTCGTTTGATTGAATCTGGCGAAGCTATCGTTTGGGACGCCCTAGATGCTGTAACTGAAGGTAAGTACGTTCTTTTGAACCGTGCTCCATCACTTCACCGTCTTTCAATCCAGGCTTTCAAACCAAAGCTCGTTGAAGGTAAAGCAATCCAATTGCACCCACTTGTAGCCAACGGTTTCAATGCCGACTACGATGGTGACCAAATGGCTGTTCACCTTCCACTATCTCGCCAAGCACAACAAGAAGCACGTGAGCTCATGAGCGCAACCGCTAACTTGTTGAAGCCAGCTGATGGTGCACCAGTGCTTTCAATCGCACAGGACATCGTTCTTGGTAACTACTACCTAACGTACAACAAGCCAAGTGCACAAACTGTTGAAGTTAAATCTTACAGTTCTATCTACGAAGCTGAAATGGCGTATGACAGTAAAGTTATCCAACTTCAAACTCCAATTCGTTTGTCATACAAGGGCGAAATGCGTGTAACAACACTTGGTCGTGTATTCTTTAACGATATCCTGCCTGCTGATTTCCCTTACGACGATAACGTACAGACTAAGAAGCAAATTAAGAAAGTTCTTAACCAAATCTTTGAATCATACGGTGCTGTACAAACAGCAAATACTGCTGACAAGATGAAGGGATTAGCTTTCCGATTTGCAACTATCTCTGCCGTATCTACCGGTAAAGATGACTACGTAGAATTCCCTGAAACAGATGAGTTCATTGCTGAAGGTGACGCAAAAACTGCCCTCATTAGCGAACAATACAACCAGGGTCTTATCTCAGACGAAGAACGTTACAACCTTACCATCTCAACATGGCGTGGTGTTGTGAACCGAATTACTGAGTTCCTACAACTTAAGTTGAAAGACATGGACACAAGTGTATCAGTGATGGTTAACTCCGGTGCTCGTGGTGATATCTCGAACGTTCAGCTTGCAAGCGCTATGATTGGTATCATGGTTGATGCAACGAACCGCCAGATTGAGCTTCCTATTCGTTCAAGCTACAAGAAGGGTCTTTCGTCACTTGAGCAATTCGTTGCGACTCGTGGTTCACGTAAGGGTCTTATTGACACAGCGCTTAAGACAGCCGACTCAGGTTACCTTACTCGTCGTCTTGTAGACGTATCGCAAGATGTGTTCACAGTAGAAGATACTGAAGACAGCGATGACGGATTCACAATCTACCGTAACGAAACTGAATTAACAATGATCGACTTCGGTAACCGCCTTTACGGTCGTTATGCTGCTGAAGACATCAATGGCCACGTGAAGCGTAACGAGTTAATTACTCGTGACATCGCTAAGGCTATTGAAGCCGACTCAGAAGTAACTGAAGCGAAAATCCAATCAGTTCTTTCAACTAAGAACCTCCGTGGTGTGCCACAACGAAGCTACGGTATCGACATGTCGACCAACAAGCTTGTTGCTAAAGCACAACCAGTAGGTGTTATCGCTGCCCAATCTGTTGGTGAGCCTGGTACACAGCTAACGCTTCGTACTTTCCACGCATCAGGTGTGGCTGAAAGCGACATCACCCAGGGTCTTCCACGTGTTGAAGAGTTGTTCGAAGCTCGTAACCCTAAGGGTCAAGCACATGTTACTGAAGTAACTGGACTTGTTGAAGCTTGGGAAGATGGAAAGAAGTACATCGTACAAGTGACTCCAGAAGCCGGACACGTTGAACGTATTGCCCTCGAAGGCCGTACTGCAGGCGTAAAGAACGGTGCAAACGTAAAGGTTGGTGACGTTCTTGCCTCAGGCGAAAGCGAAAGCAAGCCAATCGTTGCTCCATTCGACGGTATTGTAGAAATCACTGACGAATTTGTTGTTCTTGCAGCAACTGCAAGCTCACCAGTTCGTTACGAGATTCCTGGAAGCATGCAAATTGTAGTGAAGAGTGGCGACACTGTTGAAGCGGGTGACCGCCTTACCAACGGTTCATTGAACCTTCACGACCTCATGCGCCTTAAGAGCATCGAAAAGACACAACGATACATCATTAACGAAGTACTCCGCATCTACGCTGCACAGGGTCAAGACGTTGCTGACAAGCACCTTGAGATCATCGTGCGCCAAATGTTCAGCCGCGTTCAGGTTGAAGATCCAGGTGATAGTTCATTCGTAACTGGTGACATCGTGTCTCGTGCTGCTGTTGTAGAAACAAATATCGCCCTCGCTGCTGAAGGTAAAGAGCTCATCGCCTTTACTCAACTGCTTCTTGGTATCACTAAGGTGTCAATCTGGTCTGATAGCTGGCTTTCAGCTGCATCATTCCAAGACACTACACGTGTATTGATTAACGCTGCAGTAAGTGGCCGTATGGACCGCCTACACGGACTTAAGGAAAACGTTATCATCGGTCGTAAGATTCCTGTCGGTACAGGTGTAGATAGTGCACTAGCACTCGACACGCTTGAAGGCGACGTTGTATCTGAAATCGTTGAAGACGTAGAACTCGCTTCTTAGTTAGTTACTCCTAAACATTAAAGCACTCCGAAAGGGGTGCTTTTTTTGTTGTCGCCGTTCGTAGGACGAGAGTGGGGATTGCTTTTTTATGATGATTATGCTATAATAAATATAACCCAAACACACTACCGAGAGGCAACATCATGGCTGGGAAGAAAGATGGAATTCAGATTGCACGCGACCGCGTCACCCTGGCGCAGCTCGAGGACAACGTTCCGGCGGAAGTCGACGAACTCATCCTCGACGTCGGTCGGCTCAACCTCCCCACGGGGAAGAAGTCGAAGACCGAAATCCGCGGCGATTAGCCAAGGACGATCGACTCGTGACAGCTGAAGATGCAAGGTTTGCTCTTGAAGAGCTCAAGGAAAACACGATACGTATTTTGCGCCATAGCGCGAATGCGGCATTAATCAAAACCGAAACGTTTGATGTAGTAAAGAATGCCACTACGGTGAGCGAACTTGCAAAAGCAATCTCTACTGCACTCATGCTGTACGGCACTGGTATTTCCGGAGTAAATCGCAGCGAACTGGGTATCATCAAGAGTTTCATGAAACTCCAATATCCGGAACAGTTTCCGGGCTAAGCCCGCTGAAAAGGCCGCTGAGATTCGCTCTCAGTACGAGCCTCTCAGCGGGCCTTTTCTTTTGATGACGGCCATGCTTTGAACGGCCTCAATCTGGGAGTATAGTATATATCTATGCAAGCTGGTGAAAAATTATCTTTTGTGACGCCTTTTACGGGTGAACAATACGTTGACGACAATGAGCAAGAACATGTCGCGCAAGCATTCTTGTTTATACACCACAGACTTTTCGCTATTGACCCAACTATCATCAAATCTGTCGAACGAATGCATACGTCAGGTTTTATTACGGCCGTTGAAGCATCATATCGGGTGACCAGTCCAGATGGGTCGTACCTGCACGTATTAGCTTTTGAGCATCGCAATGACGGTGGATTAATTGATACTGGAATTTCGGTGATAGAACACACGAATGAAGGTATATATAAAGGCGGCTACATCTACTACCTAGATCATGACGGTCTCATGCGCGATACATGTGACCCTTCGGAGGATGAAGATGATACTACACACTTTAGTTTGTTGGAGATGTACCAAGACACAGACATAATGGAAATTTTGGTGGGACAAACGGAAGACGAGCTTCTGCAGCAAAAAGCGTTAGAACAGAAAGCGCAACTCGATGAAGATATACTACTTAGTTATATGGAAAAAGAGATGGGATTAGACCAGCAAACTCCCACACGTGAAGAAATGACTAGCTTACAGCTGCTGCTTCGTCACGCAGAGCCCTTCACTCCACCGAGCTCAGATGAAGACATTTACAGATAAGCATATTCCTGCTACAATAAGAAATGAGTTTCCTCTTATGAATTATGTTGAACGAGTGAGAATGTGTACGCGTTCGCATAAGATAGTAAGTATGACACGGCAAGAACATGCTGAGTTCAAACCGTAAATTAGTTCAAAAATTAATCTAGAATGTTGAAGATCGTAGAATAAATTATTCTACAGATGGATTGCGACATTCTGATTTATCTATTTCAATGTAAAACAATGGAGTTTTAATGCCAACAATTAACCAACTTGTGCGCAAGCCACGCCAGACTGCGAAACAAAAATCGAAGTCTCCAGCCCTCGGCCGTATTCACAATGCACTAAAAACTCGTTACTACGACCAAGCAGCGCCTCTTAAGCGTGGTGTTTGTATCAAAGTAACGACTAAGACACCGAAAAAACCTAACTCTGCACTCCGTAAGGTTGCACGTGTTCGTTTAACTAACGGACAAGAAGTTTGGGCATACATTGGTGGCGAAGGTCACAACCTTCAAGAGCACGCCGTTGTTCTTGTACGTGGTGGCCGCGTGCCAGACCTTCCAGGTGTTCGTTACCACATCGTTCGTGGTGCACTTGACCTTCAAGGTGTTGCAAAGCGTCAACAAGGCCGTTCAAAGTACGGCGCAAAGAAAGAAGCTAAATAATGCCACGTAAAACTACTGCTAGCCTCCAACGAGTGCTTAACCCAGACCGTAAATACCAATCTATCTTGGTTCAACGCCTTATCAACAAAGCTATGCTTGATGGTAAGAAGCTTGTTGCTGAACGTGCCGTTTACGAAGCGCTTGAAACAGCTGCTAAGAAACTAGACCACGAAAACCCACTTGAAGTGTTTGAAAAAGCACTCAAGAACGTTTCTCCAAACTTCGAAGTTAAATCTCGTCGTGTTGGTGGTGCTAACTACCAAATTCCATTCCCAGTTGCTGGCCACCGCCAATTGCACTACGCCTTTTCATGGCTTATTCAATCGGCTCGTGGACGTAAGGGTATTCCTTTCGCACAACGACTTGCTTTGGAAATTGTAGATGCCTACAACGAAACTGGTGTTGCTTTCAAGAAAAAAGAGGACACACACAAAATGGCGGAAGCTAACCGTGCCTTCGCACACTTTGCACGAAGCTAATTTATATAGCCCGCGTAACAAAAAAGAAGTCTCAGAAATGGGGCTTCTTTTGTATTATTGGATAATTAGCTTTACAAAGTATATCCCGCTCATGTATAACAGGGACAAATGGGAATCAATACACATATTCAAAAGGGAGTAGAAAGCTAGCGTATGAATGAGCGTAATTCTAACGAGAATGTTCGCTCATCAGCATTGCCGCCGCTTGAGGCATGGAAAAGACCCGATAAATGGATTAATGTACAAACCGGTAAAGCAAAGCCATTCAGGTCAAAATTCGTTCTCCCAACTGACGATAGGGGGTTTCTCAATCCCGACCAAGTCGTCGATTATGTTGACGACATGCTTTTTTGGAAAGATTACGATTGGCCGTTTTCTCGAAATGACCCACAGACAGCACCTGATGACCACCATTTCTATCACACCGAGGCAGATTATAGTCTTGCAAGAAACAATGGTAACCCAATACCAAGCCTATTTCGCGAACTGCCAACAGTAGTAGGTAGAATGCCAAGGCAATTCCATAATGCAATTCACGATTTTACTGCAAAGCCTGAAATGCCAGATTTGGACGCGATGGAAGAATACCATAATTCATACCAACTAGCGCACCGGGCTTTTAAAAGTCTAATGGTATCAGCCACAATGACTACTCAGGCATCACGGAGGTTTACTGAGCATCAACATGCCGTTTCAAACAGAGACGATACACTCATCGACCCTGACGATATAGTCGCCCAGGAAATGATGAAAGATTTCTTTTCAAAGCACTTTGCCGAGTATAGTCGTTCGGTCGACCTCGTCATGTCGTTGCCTCAACGTTCGCTTATTATTCCTGAGTCGGAAAAGCTGAACCAATATAAACCTCATGTCGTCATTAAGAAGGTGGGGAAGTATATGTTACAAAAAAGTATTAACTACACGCCAATCCTAAGAGCGGCATAGTGTGTAGCCTCTTGATAATCTATACAATAAGTCCTACAATGCACCCATATCTATTGAAGAGAGAGAATACACCGAATGTCTGAAATTGAGATGCAGCCCCCTTTCCGAATACCGACCGAAGAAGACTTTGCCGCGGGTGCTAAACATGTCGATAGCCTTTTCGACGAAAAAGAGGGTGCATGGTATATGTACAACAGAGAGGCGATGATTGATGCACATTCCAATATTGTCTTGCGCAACAAATTCAGTAGCATGTCCTCGATAGCGCGGCTTGTAGAGCCTATCGAAAATGACAATCTTAAACCGGTGGACCCTTTATTTAGGGCAACGCATGCCTTTCGTGCCGGCATGTGGACCGCTAGTTTGTTCGGTTTTGTCGTGTACGAAGACAAAATGAAATATAGGGACATCCACAATGCGCTTACTTTAAGCCTGCCTAATCAAAAGCACACAAGCCAAGAAGACTATGAAGAGAATGGTAGCTATTTAAAATTATTAGGCGACCAAGGGTTGGAAACGATAGGGCACGAAGCACGGCAACATGTTGATGCATGGGGTGAAGAGCTTGTGTATGAGCCGAGTGTTAGACAATACTACGCTCTAGGAACAGGCGCGGTTCTTGCGGTGTATCACCAGGTGTATGAAAACTCTTATGATGATTTAGTTGCTCACTATGAAGATTATCAAGTTTCAAAACTTCTTAACTTTGACCAATTAGACGAATTCCTTTCAAGCGACTCCGACTCTAGCAGTAATTAGCCGTATCTGTTATAATGTATATAAAGCGCTATTTTTTATGGCCAAAAATAATCCAGTAAGAAAGAGATAACGAGAGACTTATGGCTACGCAGAACGTTCCCCTAAAAAATTACCGAAACATCGGTATTATCGCCCACATTGACGCAGGCAAAACAACTACCACTGAAGGTATTCTTTACCGTACTGGTATTAACCACAAAATTGGTGAAGTTCGTGGTGCTGACGGTGACAGCGCAACAACTGACTGGATGGCACAAGAGAAAGAACGTGGAATCACGATTACTTCTGCTGCCGTGACTGCCTTCTGGAAGGGTCACAAAATTAACATTATCGACACACCGGGACACATCGACTTTACAGCCGAAGTTGAACGTTCACTCCGTGTTCTTGACGGTGCTGTTACTGTCTTCGACGGTAAAATGGGTGTAGAAGCGCAAACTGAAACAGTATGGCGCCAAGCGAACAAGTACGGCGTGCCTCGTATTTGTTTCGTAAACAAAATCAACCAAATTGGTGGTGATTTCTACAAGTCTCTCGATACTATTCACAACCGTCTTTCTAAGCAAGCACTTCCTATTCACCTTCCTATTGGTTTCGAAAAAGAAATCAACGGTGTTGTTGACCTTGTTGATATGAAATCTTACACATACGGTGACTACACTGACCACGAACTCGTTGTTGGTGAAATTCCTGCTGACATGCTTGAAAAAGCAAAGAATGCACGTAGCCTATTAGTTGAAGCAGCTGTTGAAGCTGAAGATGAACTATTCGAACGTTTCCTTAACGAAGGTGAAGAATCAATTTCACTTGAAGACCTTAAGCGTGCACTTCGTAAGCGTGTGCTTGCTGGTGACTTCTTCCTCGTTACTGGTGGAGATGGCCGTGGAGTAATGGTTGAAAAGGTTCTTGACCTTGTAAACGACTATCTTCCATCACCACTTGATGTTGATGCTATTCAAGGTACAAACCCTAAAACTGGCGACCTTATTGAACGCCAACCAGCTGACGCTGAGCCACTTTCTGCACTTGCATTTAAGATTGCTACCGACCCATTCGTTGGACGTCTTATCTTCATCCGTGTTTACAGTGGTAAGCTAACTGCAGGTAGCTACATTCTTAATACCACTACTGGTGACAAAGAACGTATCGGCCGTATTGTTCGTATGCACGCTGACAAACGCGAAGAAATCGATTCAGTAGGCGCTGGTGACATCGCTGCTGTGGTTGGTCTAAAGAGTACCTTTACTGGACACACACTAGCCGACCCTGCACACCCAATCCTTCTTGAATCAATTGAATTCCCAGAACCACCAGTATCTATTGCTGTTGAACCTAAAACTAAAGCTGACCAAGAAAAGATGGGTATTGCATTGCAACGTCTTGCTGAAGAAGACCCTACTTTCCGTATTCACACTGACGAAGAAACTGGCCAAACAATTATGTCAGGAATGGGTGAGCTTCACCTCGACATCCTTGTTGACCGTATGAAACGTGAATTTAACGTTGAAGCAAACATTGGTGAACCTCAAGTAGCCTTCCGTGAAACTATCCGTGGTTCTGCTGAAGCTCAAGGTAAGCACGCTAAGCAATCTGGTGGACGTGGTCAATACGGTGACGTATGGGTCCGTTTCGAACCGACCGAAAGTGGCCTTGGCTTCGAATTCGAAGATGCTATTAAGGGTGGAGTTGTTCCTAAGGAATACATCAAGCCAATTGAAAAGGGTATCCGTGATACTCTCGACAGCGGTGTGCTTGCTGGCTACCCAATGATTGGTGTGAAAGCCACTCTCTACGATGGTAGCTACCACGACGTTGACTCAAGCGAGCTCGCCTTCAACCTTGCTGGTGTTCTATCAGTGAAGGAAGGTATTCCAAAGGCTCGTCCAGTTATCCTTGAACCTGTTATGAAAGTTGAAGTTTCAATGCCAGAAGAGTTCATGGGTGACATCATTGGTGACCTTAGTGCGCGCCGTGGCCGTATTGATGCTATGGAAGACATTCCTGGTGGCGCTAAATTGGTTCGTGCATACGTTCCACTTTCAAACCTCTTTGGTTACACGAACGATATTCGTTCACTAAGCCAAGGTCGTGCAGCCTCTACTATGGAACTTGCTGAGTACGAAGAAGTACCACCAAACGTTCAACAAGAGATCATCGAAAAGCGAACAAACAAGTAGAAAAACAATTCTACAAAGAAGAGACCCCCGCAATTTGCGGGGGTCTTCCTTTTACTAGATGAATCAGGCCGATGCCTTCTCGGAGTGGTTGAGGATTTCCTCTTCCCAGGCCGCGAGCGGTCGGGTGGTGTTGTTCGCGAGGGCTTCAGCGTCTGCTTCAGCCTCTGCCTTGGCATGGGCGACGAGCTTGTCGTACTCCTTGCTGTGCGCGTAACCCCAGCCTTCGCCGGAAGCGATGGCCAGGCGAACACTAGCCTGGATCTTCTCGACGGCACGGATGGCGTCGTTGACCTTCAGTCGGTCGAAGCCGAGGTGGTCGAAGATTGCCTGTACGGCGTCGGCGACGAGACCTTCCTGCGCTTCCTTCGGGGAGAAGAATGCGACAGGGAGCATGCCAGCCGGTGTGGGCTGACCACTGCGGCGCCAGGTCAGAACTCCGCCGCCGGCAGCGATGTCGTGCACGGTGTCGATGAAGTCCACGAAGTGGCTGCGGTGGTACGTGCTGTTGGAGAAGAAGAGGATGGTAACGTATGGTTCGTTGTTCAGCATCTGATGATTCCAATCTAGTAGAAGGGCGAGCATTCGATGTAAAAAGAAGCTTGAGGTACATTATAGCATAAGTACTATAAAAAGTCAATATTAGGTAGCGACAAAGGAAAAACCTCCACCATGATGGCGGAGGTAAAACCCTACTGCTTTGTTAGACGATTGCTGCTTCGACCCACGGGGGTGGCGTTGACTCGAAGTTGGGGGTGAATCGCGCTCCGTTGATTTTCTTCACCAGTTCGTCGGCGATACCGAGTGCCACCAGGGCGTCATCGTCGACGATGTCCAGGTGGTCCACGATGGCAGCCATGATGGCGATAGCCGGGTCAAGGGCTTCATCGAGGTCGATTTCGGCGAAGATGGTGCTGCTTGTCGGCAGCGTGAATGTGGAATCTGCCGGTCGCCAAGTGAACGCACCAAGGGGGCTGGTGACGTCGAGCGTGGCGTTGGGGTAGACGTTGTTCCATCCAGTAACGAGATGGATTAGCTTAACTTTGTTAAAAGTCATAGTTCATTCCAATCAGTAGTAGGGTACATGCTATGTGTTACAAAAGCTTAGTTGCATTATGTCATAACAACACTAAAAGTCAATCTAACGATATGCTTACTATATGTTTTAAAATGACTTTCAAAGTTAAATATAAGTAAAGATTGTTTGTTTAGACTTAAGATATGGGAACGACAATATACGAACGACCAAGAGAAAAACTATATCAAAAAGGGGTGTTAGCACTTTCGAATGCTGAGTTGTTACAAGTAATAATAGGCAGTGGAAATGCAGGCATGCCGGTGACTAAGATTGCCCGTAAGGTAGATAAGGCTTTGAATATACATGGTGTTGGGGTGAGTATGACTGACCTTACGGCTATCCAAGGGCTTGGGCTTGTTAAGGCAAGTCAAATTATTGCCGGGTTTGAGCTTGCGAGTCGTATGCTATATCAGCAGGCTAACGCGCCGTATAAAGACATTGATGTACTTGCGGATTTGTATGGAGACATCCGTCGTTCTAAAAAACCGATGCTGCTCTATGCTTTCTTTGATGGCAACGGTCGTTTAATAGATGACAACTCGCAAATAATAAACCCAAAGGCAAGCACCGCTCGTCTTGCACGCAAGGTGTTTGGTGAGGCATTGGCACAATCTACCGCTAGTGTCCTCGTTGCGGTAGGAGGCGAAAGCCAGTCGCTTGAACCGTCTTTGTTTGAGCTGAGCCTCGCACATGATATTTATACGACCGCTGCAATGCTGTCTATCGCTGTCAAATCCTTTGTACTCGTAGGCAGTGAGGGTGAATATGTCATTAAGGCGTCGCATCGTGGATAGGCAAATACACAACCCACCCAACGATATTCGACATATCTACAAATGGTACAAAAAGGCTCAAGTAGATTACACTGAACTGTATATACGTATTTATATCGCCTATAACGCCTGGTATCGTCAGGTGACGAACACTACAAATGACCGAGAAGCAATTGCGATGCTCAAAAAACGATTCGTTATTTGGGACGATTACAGTAAGGGTAAAACACTTTCCAATTTAAGGGTGTATGTCGAGCGGTTGTCGAAATTAACACTCGAGAAGCCGCTCGCAAACAACACGGCTTGGAATGGTGCGGTTGAAAGCAGCGATGACTGGCGCGGGTTGATTGAGTTTTGGTACCAAGTGCGGTGCATGTTGGTGCACGGCTCTGAGGTTTCACCCCGGTATGTATGGCTGGCATACGAAACGCTTGAACTGTTCATGGGCGAGATTGTCGAGCGCATGCAGGCTTGTTTCACTGATAAAGACTTCCAGCGTCTCGAAGAGCTCTCGACGTTAGTCAAATCCGAAACGGGTAAAGACGCTCGTTTTCGCAGTCTACAGCGCAAGTTACAGGCCAAGTATATTGACTCTCCGGATATATGGCAGGTAGATATGCAGAGGGTCCACACTTAACCTTGTAAATAACTCTTTACTCAGGGGCTGAAACACGCTATAATTTACCGTATACGTCGTGGAGCTTATTGCTCTTATGCGCAAAATCAGAACGAGAATTAATTAAGGAGAACTAACTACAATGGCAGATTTCGATCGAACCAAGCCTCACGTTAACGTTGGTACAATGGGCCACGTTGACCACGGAAAAACTACACTTACTGCAGCTATTACAGCTGTCCTTGCAAAGCGTCTTCCTAGCGAAGTTAACAAAAAAGTTGACTACGCAATGATCGACAACGCCCCTGAAGAGCGTGCGCGTGGTATTACTATCGCGACATCTCACCAGGAATACGAATCAGCTGACCGTCACTACGCTCACGTTGACATGCCAGGTCACGCCGACTACGTTAAAAACATGATTACAGGTGCTGCACAAATTGATGGTGCTATCCTCGTAGTTGCTGCAAACGATGGTCCACTACCACAAACTCGTGAACACGTTCTACTTGCTCACCAAGTTGGTGTGCCAAAGATTCTTGTTTTCCTAAACAAGATGGACCTTGCAGACCCAGAACTAGTTGAACTAGTTGAAATGGACATTCGTGAACTACTCGCTAAGAACGGTTACGACGAAGACGCTCCTATCATCAAGGGTTCAGCTACTAAGGCTCTTGAAGGCGACGAAGCTTCAGAAGACGCAATCATGGAATTGGTTGCTGCTATTGACTCTTACATCCCACAACCTGCTCGTGACCTAGACAAGCCTTTCCTTATGCCTATTGAAGACGTGTTCTCAATTAAGGGTCGTGGAACAGTTGCTACTGGTCGTATCGAAACTGGTGTTATCAACATTAACGACCCGGTTGAAATTGTTGGTGTTAAAGCTACTCAATCATCAGTCGTTACTGGTATCGAAGCATTCAAGAAAAACCTCGACCGTGGACAAGCTGGTGACAACGCCGGTCTCCTCCTTCGTGGTATTGAACGCGAAAACATCGAACGTGGTCAAGTTATCGTTAAACCAGGCTCAATTACTCCACACACAGAGTTTGACGCTGAAGTTTACATCCTTAAGAAAGAAGAAGGCGGACGCCACACTCCATTCTCTAAGGGTTACAAACCACAGTTCTACTTCCGTACAACTGACGTTACTGGTGAAGTTGAACTCCCAG
>Ga0247804_10000014_pt1 | contig 143064 bp, 235 predicted proteins | sample UWRJL029104C1_FD_181142 | JGI IMG/M metagenome (GOLD analysis project Ga0247804, IMG submission 181142) | Plant litter microbial communities from Arlington Agricultural Research Station in Wisconsin, United States - UWRJ-L029-104C-1 | ecosystem: Environmental > Terrestrial > Plant litter >... | reverse complement strand
CTTAAATGTTATTTAAAGATGTTAGAAATTGATTTAGAATATAGACTATCTAGTGAAGCTATTAAAGAAACTCTTATTGCTAATGAATATGAGTTTTTGTCTACAGGTAAAATGTTTTCTTAGTTTTTCTTTTCGCGCCGACTAACAACAAACAGCATAGAAAACAATTGATTTAACACTAATAACAGCCTGTTTAAGGCATTAAAAATATAAAGTGATGACTAACATTAAAGATATAATAGAGAAAGGTTTAAACGTTGATTTTACTATTAAGCGTTATATAGTAGAATCTGTAGAAATAGGAGAAACTATAGAAGTAATTTATTATGATAGGATTTTAACTGTTGTTGATACTGTAGAGTTTGCTTTTTAAATCTTTTTCGCGGAAAATAACTAAAAAATAAATATCATGAAAATATACAATATAGAAAAAGGAGAGTTACACACAGACTTAGATACACCTTACGATAAAGAAAGTAATAAGATTGATGTCTACTGTTCTGTTAATTGGTCGGGAGAAAATGAACAAGACTATGAGATAAAAGAACAGATAATAAACGAATACAGTTATGAAGATGATTTAATAATTATGTCGGCTTGGTGTGATATAAGTGGTTATAATTATTGGGTTATTCAACAGGAAGAAAGCAATTATGTATCAATTGATGTAATGTTAAAGAAACAACCTCAGGAGTACACACAAAAAGAGATGGAAAGTATTTCTAACTCTATTTTTACGGTAAATTTATACTTTGAAGAAGAACTAATTTAAAAACAAATGACACTAGAACCACAACACAGAGAAGCTTTAATAACTGAGTTAAACAAATCAAAAGAAGAATATATTTTAGGTAAGGACTTAAATATGTTGAATGCAACAGAAGATTTTAGAAAATGGTCTGACATTAAATTGTTTCTTCTTTTAAAAAGAATAGAGTTAATTGAAGAGAGTTTGATTAATAATGAGATTGATTTTTAACTTTTTTCTGTTTTTTCCGAAAATTTATTATATTTACACACTTAAAACTAAACATCATGGAAAATTTCCACATTATAAAAGTTAAATACTTAGGAACTACTGAGAGTAGAGGATCAAGAGTTAAACTAGAGAGTGAAAGATTTAAACAATCTATTTTAACTAATTATGACTATGAATTTGCTAATACTTATGAAATAGCTGAAAATTGGCTAAAAGCTAACGGTTTTGATCTATTAGGAAAAGCAGAAGGAAAAGATTGTTATTATATTATATCAACCACATTTAAACCTTTGAAACAATGCAAATAAGAAAAGATTACATAGATATCACAGAATGTAAAGGTTGTACGGGTTGTAAACACTATCCTTATTTTCATTATATTCCAGTAAGAGATAATAAAGATAACTTAGAAGGAAAACGAGCAGATTTAGAATATATTAAGTTTGATAAAAATCATTCAGAAGTAACAAACCACACAACGGGAGAAAAATACACGTACAGCAGAATTAACCATAAATGGACAAAGTTATGAAACCAAAAATAATAGGGAATGAAAGTTATAATATTTTAAAGTCTACAGGTCACGTAGTACCAAGAAATAAACAGAATTATATTGTAGAGTCTTTTAAAGTTGGCGGAGAATATGAAGTAAAAAGTGAAGAAAACGAAGAACTTATAAAAGTACGTTGCACTCAAGATTGTCCACACCATTTAAAAATAATTGAAGAATGAAAGATTTATTAAAAATAATAGCCTTTGTGAAAGTTTATCACGAACCTATTTACAGTAAAATATATTTCAATATAGATCAGGGTAAGGATAATTTAGAATCTTACTTCTTACCAAAAGGTTGGAGTAAAAACCGAATTAAAAAGGCGGTTAAAAAACTTAGAGAAGAAGGTGTAATAGGTAAAGAGAAAGCAGATTGTCCAAATCTATATTCTTTATCTATCTTTAGTAATTTAAAACACACATCATGAAACAAATTATAACGCTATTTATAGCAGTATTTATCGCAATAGGTAGTCTTTGTTATTTTGCTTTTATTTCGGGCGAAAAACATAGACAAGACGAGATAGAATTAAGAGTAATTAATTCAAATCAGGAACACTACTCAAGAGAAGAGATTGAAATTTTACTATTTAACGAACCACAAGCATGAAAACATATACAGAAAAAGAATTAATCCGAGCTTATAAGCAAGGGGTTAAAGATTATTGCAGAAGTCCAAAAACATTACAAGCATTTCTAAAAGAAGACATAAAAATATTTACAAACTCTTTAACCCCTAAATCAATAACAACTTTAGAGATAAAAGAAGAAAATCAATCTAAAATTTACTAATCATGGAAAGATATTATTATATAACAGGATATTGGAAAGACACAAACGAAAATTTTGAAGACTACATTGTAAAAGATGGGGATTTTACAGAAGATCAAGAATTAAATGATGATGTATTTTTCTACGGTTTATCTGAAGAAGAGATTAAAGAAGCAATCAATTTAAAATGGGATTCTGAATTAGAATTTGTAATAACAGAATATAAAGAGTATTAATTATGAAAACAATTGACCAATTTAAAACAGGTGATGAAATAGTAAGATTAGAACCTGCAAAACCTTATCACACAGGAACAAGAGACAGAAGCTATTTAGGTGAAAAACTAACCCTTATAGGCGTAGCAAACGGTAATATTTATCTGGAAAGAGATGATAAATCAGTAATGACTAAGATATTAGATAATAAGGAAATGAACCTTCATTATGATATTTGGTCAGAAGGGTGGGACTATTGGCAAGATCCAAAAGAATTATTTTCAAAAGAAATAGTAAATGTAAGGTATCTTAAAGCTTGTCTTGATAAAGCATTAGTAGAAGAAAATTATGAAGAAGCAGAGAAAATAAGAAAACAAATAGATGAATTATGAAAATAGAAGTTAGCAAAAAAGATTTATATGTATCAATTACAGTAGATCAAGGAGAAATAACAGGGAATTTAGAAGCCTATAATACAGGAAGATGCAAAGAATATTCATTTGAGCCAAGTTGGTTTTCTTCTGATGAAGCCGAGGAATTTTACAATGAAAACTATAATGAGATAGAACAACAAATACAAAACAAGTTATGAAAGATTTAACAACACGAAATAAGTTAATTTGGTTTGAAGTTTATACATCAGACGAAGAAGAAGGTACGGAAACAATTGCTTCATTCGATGAAGAACAACAAGCAAAAGATTATATTAAAGCTAATCCTGAAATGAATTTGGATTATGATAAATGGTTCTCTAATTCTAAAACTGGCGAAAATGAAAAATTCTGATAGAAATTTAATTGTAATAAGAAACTTTATATTATTCTTATCTCATAGCGAAGAAGGAGACATTGACGCAGATATAGACTTAAAGTTAACAGCTAATGATCTTTATAAACTTGCAGAAGATTATATTGAAGAAGACCATGTTGACGGGAGAGACAATAAAGAAGACTGATTTTCGGCAAAAACAAATTAAAAACAGTTTAAACATAAAGCGATAGTGCATGACAATAACTAAAACAAAAACCAACAGTGTAACATACTACGAATGTCAACCAATAGACGGAATATGTTTATTTGCATTCACTAAAAGAAGACTTCTAATTGACCTCTGTAAAGTCTATGGAATCAATTTATTTAACCCTTTAAATTTGAATTAAGATGAAGAAAGAAATTAATATTAATTTAGGATTTCCTTACACTATTTTTGCAGTTTGTACAGCAATGATAGGATATACAATACATAACAGTGTTTTTTGGTCTGTTGTTGATTTTTTCTTCGCGCCAATTGCGTGGATAAAATGGCTAATATGTCATGAAGTTACATTGAAAATAATAAAAGAGACGTTTAACTGGTTTTTCGCGGGATAAAAAACTTAAAAACAGAAAGAAATGGAACTAGATAACATCACCTTCGAAGAGATCGATTCGCCTGCAATCATAGCAACAAAAACAGTTCTTATACATGCAGGAAGTCCAACTTTAAAAACAGAGCTTAAAAGGCTTAATATTGATTATTGTAAAGTAACAAAAGGTCTAAACACCTATTTTTATTTAAGTGGTAAAGAAATTGGTAAGATAAGAGTTAAACTTTAAAATTAGATTATGAAAACAGAATTTGATATACGTTTTGAACGCGCGAAAAAAGAAATAGAAGAGGAGATTAAAAACGGACTATTACCTAACACAGTTAAAAATCTAGATGAGATAGACCAATATGCAGATTGCCATTACTTCGGAGGATTTACAGATGAAGGTTATGAAATATCTGAAAACTATGAATTAGAAAACGAAGTACAAGAAGCTATTAACCAATGGTTAGAAACAAGATGAAAAAATTATTTTGTTTAATCGGATGTGAAGAGAGCCAAGCTGTAGCAATAGAGCTTAGAAAATTAGGTCATGAGGCTTATAGCTGTGACTTAGAAGAGTGTTCTGGAAATAATCCAGACTTTCATTTTCAAATGGATGTATTTGAAGCTATTAATGGTGGATGGTTAACTACTCAATCAGGTAAAAGAGTGTATATAGATAAATGGGATTTAGGTATTTTCTTTCCAACGTGCACTTTTTTAACTAATTCGGCAAATAAATGGTATAAAGACCAGCCTCCAAGAACATCGGGAACATTAGTTGGTGCAGAAAGAAGACAAGCCAGAGAAGAAGCCATTGAATTCTTTATGAGATTATATAATTGTGACATTCCTAAAATAGCTATAGAAAATCCTATAGGTGTGATGAGTAGTAGATTTAGAAAACCTGATCAGGTGATTCAGCCTTGGATGTTTGGTCATGGAGAGGTCAAAGGCACCTGTTTATGGCTTAAAAACTTACCTAAATTAGTCCCTACAGATATTGTAGAAGGACGTGAGCAGAATATATGGAAGATGCCTCCTTCAAAAGACAGAGCAAAATTAAGAAGTAAAACTTATAAAGGAATTGCGGAACAAATGGCCATACAATGGACTAAAAACCAGGAATTTTAAACTATGATAGTATTCACAGATTACGGCCAAAAAGAAATAAAACAGTTAAAAACATTTGAGTATAAAAATCATAAGTTTGTAATAGCAGAACTACCAGTGAAATCATTACAAGGAAAAACATTAAGAAAGTGTATACATGTTTCAACAGGCAAGCAACTAGCTTTTACCTTCTGTAAGGAATCAACTGTTCAAAGTTATATAGATACTTCACTTTTAAAATTGGAAGGTTTAGAGAAGAGATTTGGTTTTAAACTTTTTTCCGCCGAATTAGAAAAACATAAAACAATTAATTTATGAAAACAGTAAACGGATTAAAATACAGTAGAGAACAATTTGATGATTACACATTTTCAGCAAAAGTACAATTAAAAACAGAAAATGATTATCATAATTCATATGTTTATACGACAGACGATAATCAAGACAGTTTTTTAAAATTTATAGAATCGGTTGCCAGAGAAGATGTAACCTCAATAGAAATTTTAAATTGGAGTACAAAAGAACAAGATATTAAAACTAGAGAATTTATTGATCAATGGCTAAAAGATATTTAATATGAAAACACAACCTAAACACATAATTTGGTGGAATACACTAGGGGATAGAAAAAGAGATGAATTAGCAATGGATTATTACGGCTCTGACTTGATTATGGACGATGAGATTGAGAAGATCTACACAGAAGAACATCGATATTATATTGAGTTTGATGGAAAAAGAAAATATTTATCTGTTTTTCCTCTCGGCGAAGAACATTTAAATCAAACCCATAGAACGATTCCAGAAGCACTTGATTATATGATTAATGAGTGCCACATTAAAGAAATCACTGTCAAAAATTAGAGCTATGGACAAAGAACAGTTATTATCCAAGATTAAAGATAAGAAATATACACATGAACAATTAACAGGATGGGTTGGAGCTTTACCCTCAAATTTAGGTAATAGAAAACCTGTAGAATATAAAGCAGGAGATGTCTTAATGCACTCTGTATTTAAACATCCCTACATTCTATTAAAGAAACGAAAAGATGATTGGTTATGTGGATTGCTAACATCTGAAGAAACTTGTCCAGAAGTATTAGAAATTTGTCAGTCGAGATTTTTCCCTCACAGTTATTTAACTAAAGCATTATTTACAACAACTGATATTCAAGGAAGTTTCCTAAATACATACGGAAATAGTAAGCATTTAAATGAAGTTTTGAAAAAGTTAAAAGACATATTAAAATAACACTTACGAAAATAATTAATTTGCAATTCTCATTTATTATCACTATATTTGGCACATAAAATTAGAAGTGAGACGCTAATTAAAAAGTATAGCCCTGAAAATAGTAAATGTATTTCGTCTCACCCTGAATACATTGAAATTGGACGGGCATTTTTATTTTAAAATATATGCAGAAAAAAGGAAGAGAAGCGAAAGACTTTATTGATCGAACAGGAGAAGAATGGCTCAGTTACCAAGGCCATAAAATGATTATAATAAAATGTGAAGGCAGTAAATTTTGTACCATAAAATTTGAAAACGGCCATATTATAGAGAATATTCAATACGATAGAATTAAAAGAGGAGGGGTAAATAATCCTTACCACCCTTCTGTTTTTAATATAGGGTATCTAGGAGTTGGAAAATATGATCCTGCCATAAATAAAACTGCTTATATAAGGTGGAGTGGTATTATGGAAAGAGTTAATTCTGAAAAAGCAGAGATACTGAATCCCTCTTATCACAATGTAACAGTTTGCGAAGAATGGAAATGTTTTCAAAATTTTGCCGAGTGGTTTTATGAAAACTATAAAGCAGATTACATGCAAAATTGGGATTTGGACAAAGATATTCTTTTCAAGGAAAATAAACACTATTCGCCAGAATCCTCTAGATTTGTGCCTCAAGAAATAAATAAGTTCTTTATAAGAAGAAAAACATTGATAAACACACTTCCGATCGGGGTTTCATTAAATAAAGGAAGAGGGAAGATGTTTAAAGCTACTATGGGTAAAAACGGAAGAAATTTCCATATTGGATATTTCAATACAGTTGGTGAAGCCTCTAACGCATATATAAAAGCAAAAGAATACCATGCGAAATGTTTGGCGGAGATTTGGAAACCTTTAATACATCCAGATACTTATAAAGCATTACTTAATTATAAGGTGTACGAAAATTAAAGACATTTTATATAAATTAGAGAAAGATTCATTAGGAAATTAAAAATAAACTATTTACATTTGCAAAACAAAATCCTTGAGCGGGAAAATAAACTCAAAAACAAATTAAGATGAAGAAAAAAATTATTTTAGGAATTGCTATTTTAGCATCAATGGTTTCATGTTCAACAGAGGAAACAGAATCAAATGTACAAACAAGAGATGTTGTATTTACAATTGATCAACCAAGTACGTCAATCACAGGCAAACAAATTAAGCGTTTAAATGTGCCTGTATGGGTTAACACAATTAAAATTAAAGCAGTTTCTAATGTATTTACTTACTCGACAGAGGATAATTATACATTTGACACTCAAAACGGCGCTTCTTACATTGGACTTGATAATGTAGCAATTGGAGCCAATACATTTACAGCTTCTACAACAACGGATTCACCACAATTTTTTCAGTTAACTAATTACACAGTTAATTCTGGAAACAATGAAACTAAATTCGCAACAGCTTTAGATAATATTGACAATGAAAATCCTTATGTACTTTATACAGGATCAACTACAGCCACAATTGCTTCAACAGGATCTTCAGTAGTAGCTTTACCAATGACAACTCAAAATGGTCGTATTTTAAGTGTTTTTCAAGTTACGGATCAATTAAGATCATTAGGCTTGCAAGCTAAAATTACAGCAAGTGTTACAGGAGAAGCAACACAAACGGCAATTACTAAAGGAAATGAACTTTGCACATTCAAATGGAGTAATGCAAATGCTGTGGCGGATAAAGAAGTGACATATAAAGTTGAAGTATCTTCTATTAATGCACAATCAACAATTTTAAAAACGTATGAGGTTAAGCAGAAAGTAATTGCAAGCACATCACTATCTTGTTTTTATACTATTGATTCTAGCGGAATTACTTTAACCAAAAACGACATTAAGATTACGCTTAATTTCCAGGAATGGAAAGACCTTAACTGTGTAGATTGTAACCTATAATGAAGTATTTAATTATATTATTATTATCATTTCCTGTCTTCTCTCAAAATTATAGTTTGGAGACAGGGATGGTAATTCCCAAAGACAAAGATTATCAACTCGGTTATTACATTGAAGTAGATTTTCTTATTGAAACTAATCTTAATAGAAAAATGATCTTTGGCGTATCTCACGGAGGATATATGACGGACAATGCTGTTATTTCGGCAAAAGAGATTGAAACAAAAGATTGTAATTGCACACAAACAGATATAGGATTTGAAAATAGTTATGAAGCTAAAAGAATGGTGAGAACAGTTTCTTTAATATTTGGTTTAGAAGCACTAAAAAGATTTTATCTAACAACTGGAATCACAAGTGCTAAGCATATTACTAAAGATGTAAGTGAGTATTATTCAACTCATATTGATTTTGGAGCTAAATACTTTATTAAAATAAATAACGGTTTTTTAACTATAAACACTAAATTTAATCCCGAACAGTTTTCTGTGGGATTGGGTTACAGTAGATAATAACAAGGCTGGTTTTGGAAGGATCGAAATAATAAGATTCGGGCGTTCGAGTCCCCACTAGCCGCTAAAAAATATAAAAATGGAAAAAATTATTTGGACTGTAGATCATGATTACAGTTATGGCAGTTACTTATTATCAGGAGACTATAATGGTAATAGGTTTGTAAGATCAGTAAAAGATGGATTTTTTGGTATCCCCTTAATTTATGCTAAATGGATAATAAAAAGGCAATTTAAAATTATAGAATAAATGAAATTCACAGCACCAAAACAACTCAGCCCATTTTACAACTTCAAACGCGCGCCAAGAAAATTTAAAAAGAAGTATAAAGAACAGTTGAATAAATATCCATTCTTAACTTTAAATGAAAAGCTTTGGTATGTACTAGGAGAAGCAAATAAAAATTATCGAGATTTTATAATTAAAAATATATGTGATGGAAAATAAAGAAGAATTTAACATCGATGAATACACAAGAAAAGTGTTTGATTTAGAGTTTGATGAATCACCTAATTCAGTTGATTTAAGAAGTTGCTGTAAAGGAGATCAATTAAAATGTAGAGATGGGTCAGTAATGTATTACCAGCAACCTCTTCCCCCAGAATATTTCTATGACCATGAAATAAGTTTTGATAAAGAAGGTAAAAGAGTAGCTTCAAGAACTCATTCGGGAAAAACATTAAAAGCATCAATAAGTGATACAGACGTTGTAGAAATAATAAGAAAAACATGAAAGTAAAAGAAGTAAACATAGAAGAAATAAAAACCGAAGTAATTAATACTTATGAGATGGTTGACAGATATTACTGGAGTTCAAGAAGTGTCTATGCTGTAGAATTTGAGCACAATATATATCAACATGACCCAGAAAACAACTGGAGTAGAATGAAACTAATTGAAGTGCAGTTTGAGAATAATGTAATCAGGAGAAAAGATTTTTCTTTCTGTGATGCAAGACCAATTATACCTAATAGACTTTATAAAAAAGAATGGTACGATGAACTATTTTACGCTTATACTCAGGGAGATAAATATTACGATTACCGAACAAAAGAACAGTTTGAAACTGATTTTAATACCGTAATTGAAAACTTAAAAAAGATAAGATAATGGGAGATTTTGCAGACGATTTAAGATATGATTACACTGATTATGAATCAGGGAACAGCGCTGAAATGTGCACTAATTGTGGGGAAATAGTGAGAAGTAGTGAACTATGTTGGGAAAATAATAAAACTTATTGCAAACATTGTAAATAATTATGACATACAATAAAAAATTAGTTTTAGATTCTATTGAAGACTACAAATCAAAATCGGCGGAAAAAAAGATTAAAACAAAAGAATTTCTTGAAACTCACCTAAGAATACAAAAAGAAAACAGAGTAAAGCAAGACAAACCAACACAGTTATTTCTAAGAACAATAAACATATACAAACTATGACAACTCTAAAAACCGCAAGAGAAAAATTTAAAAAAGGAGATAAGTACTTCTCAGCAACAGGTAATCTACCAACTACAGAACTAATAGTAGAAGGTAAGATAAGATATGGCATCAATCAATTAAAATCTATATTTTGTGATACAGGATGTCTCTATGATTATGATACGGATACTTATGCTAAAAAGCTATGAAGAAAATAATATTACATTTATGCGCTGATTTAGGAAGTGATTCTTTATTTTACCAATTAGATTCAGACTATGAAGTGAGAATGATTGGTGAAGAAATAGGCGTTGAAAATTACAAAGGATCTGACGATATTTATGGCATAATAGCTAACCCCGTTTGCAAAGAGCTCTCAACTGCCAATGGATTTCACAAAGAAAATGATGTTCAAAAAGGTATGATATTAGTAAATCATTGTTTGAGAATAATCTCAGAATGTAAAAATTTGAAATTCTGGCAATTGGAAAACCCTGCTAATGGGCGATTAAAAGAATTCTTAGGAAAACCAAAATTAGTTTATCAACCTTGGGAATATGGAAGTCCTTGGACAAAGAAAACAGCTTTATGGGGAGAATTTAATATCCCTGATAAAACTTATAGTAAATGGGAAAACGTACCTAAAAACGATAAAATATATGTAAGACCAGGTAGGCCAAAACCAGCATTGGCTTTTTTACATAAATCAGCTGTTAATTTAATTCCTGAATTTGAGTGGGCGAAAGACAAGATTAAATGTGACGCAGATATCAGAAGTATGTGCTCACAAGGATTTGCAAAAGCATTTTACGAATTTAATAAATAGATTATGAAAACAGCGATAGAAATTGCCAGCGAACAAAGTCTTGAGGCTTTTGAGAACGTTAAAAAACTATTTATGCAACAGATTATAGATGCATGGAAAAACGGTTATAATCATGGAGCATGCGTTAATGAAGATGCTAATAAATATCATGGTATACAATACTACACCTCAACATTCAGTACAACAAACAAAGAAACTTTAAAATAAATTGGGATGACACAAGAAGTGCAAATAACATTGACATTAGATGTTGATGTTTCAAAAAGTAAAAAAGATATTGAAGATTTTTTCAACGACATGGAGCAGACATATACAAGAACTGTATCATCTAGGAATAGATGGGAATTTCCTAAAATAACTTTAATAGAAATAAAAGAAGAATCTGAAATTTACAACACAGAACCACCCCACTAACGCCAATAGGCATAAAATTTAGGATTATGAAAAAACTAAGAGTATTACACTATCCACAAATACCATGTAAACCGTTTACAGTGGAAGTAAAAGACGAAGAGCAAGCTTATTTAGTAAGTGAAGCTTTGGTCAATCAACATCTATTCCTTTTTGAAAATAACTTTATTCCAGATTATGCAAATATTATTTTAGTTCAGATGTTTGATGATGGTGAGTGGGTTGACTATTATAATGAAGAGTACGATATGGAGTTTGATGATTATACTGATAATTTTTTAATTAAAAATGTATAAAATGAAAGAAAAAAATGTAATAATAGATTTTTTAACTAAAGCAGGTTTTGAAGAAAAAGGAAAAGACCAATACAAAAGGAAAGATACAGGAACTATTTTTATTAGAGAATGGAGTGCTTTAAAAGTGATGTGGCAAATTATGGAATTAGGTGAAAAACATCATGCTAAAAAAGTTAGAGATGTGCTACATTTAACAGATGCTGTAGAGCTGTATATATTTAATCCGCAAGTTTAGTAAATTTCCGCGGAAAAGAGTAAAAAACAAGGAAAGAATTTACAATTTCGTTTGTTTATTAAAATAAAAACATTATATGTGTAATTATGAAATGGAAAATAAGAAAAGTCTGGATAGACGGTGTTAATATAGAAAGGATATTTATTGAAGATGAAAACAATACTAGAATTGTAATGTTAGATTTTGCAGATACAAAAGATAAAGAAAATGCAAAACTAATTGTTTGCGCTCCTGAATTACTTGATATTTTAGATGAAGCAAGATTACAAATAGAGTATTTACAATCCAAATTTAAAGAAACTGGTACAGGAAATTCAATTTTAAGTCGTATAAATGAAGTAATAGAAAGAGCAAAATCATGAAAACAATTTATATGGGGATCACATTAGCGTTGATTCACGAAATACATCCAGAAACAGCTCAACAAATACTGGCACAAGGAGAGGTAAAAGAAACAGAAGATAATATTAAATATATTATAATAAATGAATAAAAAACATGGTAACTTTAAAGATAAAGTTGGAGTAAAAAATATCTCTAATGAGGGATTAATAATGACAATTATTGATTGTAGAGGTAGTGAAGATATTGACATAGAATTTGAAGATGGAACTATTGTTTACAATAAAACATTTAGCAGTTTTAATAAAGGAAGTATTAAAAATCCGAATCTTCGTAAAATATTTGCAGTAGGTTATATAGGGGTAGGGGTATATCCAATAAAAAGAAAAGGCAAGACTCTATTAGCATATAGTGTGTGGCACGGCATGTTAAGAAGGTGTTATTGTTTAAAAAGTTTAAAGATAAAGCCCACTTATCAAAATATATCTGTTTGTGAACAATGGTTAAATTATCAAAATTTTGCTACTTGGTTTTATAAGAAATACAAAGAAGGTTATCAATTAGATAAAGACATACTATGCCCTGATTGTAGAACCTATAGTCCAGAAACTTGTTGTTTTGTCCCAAAGGATATTAATATGCTATTTTTAAAAAATAGAGTAAGTAAAAATGGGTTACCTATTGGTATTACTAAATCAGGTGAGAAATTTAAGGCAAGATTATCTAAAAATAATAAGGAAGTTTATATAGGTACTTTTGACACAATTTACAAAGCTTTTCAAGCCTTAAAAATAGTAAAAGAGTCTTGGATTAAAGAAATGGCTGATATTTGGAAAGATAGGATAGAACCTGATGTACATCAAGCTATGCACAATTATAAAATATTATTAACAAATAAATAAGAAATAAAATGAAGTATTCAATAACACGCGAAGAATTAGGTAAGATATACACTATTTCTTGTGATACTTGGAAAACAAAAATAAAAGACTATGGAAGTAAAGATCCATTCAGTGAAACAATAAAATTCACAGAGAAACAAATTAATGAGATGATTAAGGCTTGTACAGATGTTCAATTGCCTGTAGTTAAAGAGATATTTGATGTACGTGATAGTTGGGAAGATATTAAAACTTTAGAGGATGCAACTAACAAACTAGGTGAAAAAGATGAAGATGTGATCCAGCTTAGAAAATTAGAATCTGTAGATGGCTTAGCAGATTATATTTTAAATAATCAGATAGCTATTGTTGTAGCTAAAGCGTTAAATGATGGATGGGTAGCTAATTGGGATGATCACAATGAATACAAATATTATCCTTGGTTTTACTTAGGTAAAAAATTCCGCTACAATTATTGCAACTATTGGTATTCTGGCTCGAGTGCATCTTCCCGCCTCTCATTCAAGTCCAGTGAATTAGCAATATATGCTGGAAAACAATTCAAAGACGTATATGAAAATTTTTTAAATTAAAACAGTAAAGGTCTAGTTTTCAGATGAATATTCCCCTTCCACTACAATAATTACAACAATTGGAATTCTAACTCGAATACATCATCCCACTTCTATTTATTAATATAGAAAACAAAAACCTTACCTCTTGGTAAAAAATAAAGAATTTAAAAGCTCATTAGTAAAGGAATTGAAAGTGAGCTTATATAAAGAGAGTTACAAGCCTATGAAAAGAGTTGGTAATTTATACCAAAAAATAATATCAATAGATAATTTAAAAATAGCAGATAAAAAGGCCAGAAAAGGTAAAAGTAATCAGTATGGAGTAAAACAACATTTAAAAAGAGAAATTGAGAATATAGAATCTTTACACGAACTGCTGAATCATAATAAGTTTATCACCTCTAATTATCATAAATTTGAAATAAATGAAGGAAAGAAACGAACAATAGCTAGATTACCGTATTATCCAGATAGAATTGTACATCACGCACTAATTAACTATTTAGAGCCTTTGTTTGTATCAGTGTTTACTTCCGATACATATAGTTGTATTAAGAAGAGAGGAGTTCATAAAGCATCTTACAATCTAAGAAAAGCTTTAAAAAATGTACCAGATACAAAATATTGTTTAAAACTAGATATTAAAAAATTTTATAATTCAATAGATCAAAAAATATTAAAGGGCTTACTTAGAAAGAAAATAAAAGATGTAATGTTATTGAATATGTTAGATGAAATAATAGAATCATATGACGAAGGTCTTCCTCTAGGTTCCTTACTTTCACAATTTTTAGGTAATTACTATTTAACTTATTTTGATCATTGGATTAAAGAAGAATTAAAAATAAAAAACTACTTTAGATACTGCGATGATTGTGTAATACTTGGTGATAATAAAGAAGATCTGCATGAAGTGTTTTTAAAAGTAGAAAAATATCTTAATAACTTAAATCTAGAAGTAAAAGGTAATTGGCAAATTTTCCCTATTAAAGACAGAAGTATTGACTTTGTAGGTTTTCGGCACTACCATACGCATACATTGTTAAGAAAAACGATTAAAAAGAATTATATAAAAAGTAAAAACAAAGAACGTTGGAATGGGTGGTTAATCCACTGTAACTCATTAAATTTAAGAAAAAAGTATGAAAACAATGAAAATTAATGTACCTTCGGGTTATGAAATTGATCAAGAAAAATCCACATTTGAAAATATTGTGTTTAAAGAGACGGTCAAAAATATCAGAGAACGTATCCAGTCAATGAAGGATGTTTATGTATTAAATAATACTACTGAAGAAATATTTAAAAAAGAAGTAGAAAATTTAACTTCAGATGAGATAGGTTATAAAAAAGTAAAATTAATTGTGTCAGCTTATAATCAAGGAAAATTGCCAGATTTTAGTGATGGAACTTACAAGTATACTCCTTATTTCCAAATGAACGAAAATGGCTTCCACTGCAATAGTTACGACTTTTGGAATTCTGGCTCGTTTACATCTTCCCGCCTCCTTTTTGTCGGCTCAGAGGCTAAAGAAAATATGTTAGACGCAGTTGAGAAATTTTTACCTGAATATAAACAATATCAATTAGGATAACATGAATCAAACATTTAAGAGAATCAACGAAGAAAGAGTATTATTCTTCGATTTAGAAGTTGCGAGAAAATCAAAGGAATTAGATGTAAACTCTAGAGAATTTGAGCTGTATCAAAAGAAAATCAGAAACAAAGAAACTGAGGAATTATTACCAGATTTAGAAGTGGTAGAAGAATATAGAAAAAAGGCTGCCTTAAAAATGGGCTACACAAAAATAGTTTCTATAGGCGTTGGTTTTATAAAGGGAGAAGAACTTCATATTAAAGCGTTAGAAGGGACAGAAGAAGAACTTATAGAACAGTTTTGTAAAATAGCTAATAGTTTTGACTATGTTTGCGGAGTTAATATTTTAGGGTATGATTTACCAATAACTGTAAACAATGGAATGAAATATTTTGATATGACGGAAATTCTTTCAGATCGTTTTATTACTTCTGGGAAAAAACCCTGGAATTTGGATAGAGTGTTGGATCTTATGGACATATTTAAGGGCACTCACTATTCTAACAGCTCTTTAGACGAATTATGTTTTCATTTCGGTATAGAGTCTCCAAAGTCAGATTTAGATGGCTCTAAAGTATCAGAAGAGTATTGGACGAATGGTATTGTAAAAATAAATAAATATGTAAAACAAGATGTTTTCGCTAGTGTTAATTTATTTAAGAAAATGCGTTTTGAAAAAGTATTTGAAGATTTTATTGATAAGAATGGCAATGATAATTTCGAAATTAAGAAAAATGCAATATCTAAACTATATGATAACAGCAATTTTCCTAAAGAACTAAAAGAAGAGTTTATTAAGTCTTTAGTTAACTTAACAGATGAAGATAGAGAAAATTCTAAAAAGATACTTCTGGCTCACTATCAGAAAAAAGGAGACCGAGTGGCTGTTAAAAAAGATAAAGAAAAAGAAGTTAATGATTTTATAAATTCAATTTAATGATAATTTTACCAGGCCAGTATACAGAAGAAATTTGGAAAAGAGGTGGTTCAGTACCACAACATGAAAAATACATAGGAAAATATTATACCAGTTGGTCTAGTATAGAGTCTTTTAACGATAAGTCAGGTTTTAATACAGGTTTATTAGGAGAATTTGAGTACATTTTAAACAAATTTTCTGGTATTAAGTTTCCCGATCTTGGCTGGGGTCAGTATGGTAGTGAAACAGAGGCTTATATTACATTAAGAGATAGGGAAGATTTATCAGATATTGACGAGAAAGTACAACAAGAATTTAAGGAGGCCTTAATTAATTTCTCTGATAAAGAAAAAAAACTATTAGATCAAATACAACCATTAGGTATTTTTCAAACCGAAATATGTTATTATATAGAAGAGATTGATATAATATTACTTGGTTATGTAGATGATCACTCTCCTATTGTAGATGGAAAAATTAAAATGTTACGCGATTATAAGACTAAATCGGAATCTTCTAAAAAAGATTTACATGACCCAAAAAAGCATCAAATTGAGGGCTATGTGTTGGGGTTTAATCAGGAGGGCTATGAAGTAGAGAATGCAGAATATTGCATAATTGAACGTAATGGTGGTAGAGAGTGTATGCAAGGAGGAGGAAGAGAATCTTTATCAGTGGGTGATAGAATTTGGTATGAGAAATATAATTGGGACGAGGCTAGATTAAAAGTTACACACCAAATGATAATTGATACTGCTAAAAGAATTTCATCTTTATATTCTACATATAGAAAATACTTCACCTAATCTTTGGTTAATTAAAATAATAGTTGTAAGTTTGTAAAGGAAAAGAAACAGTTTGTGTAAGTCTGTTATAAAGTTGGAAATATATTAAGAAGTTCAATTCTTCCTCGGAGTAGCCGTAATCAGGTCGGACTTTGAATTATAACTTATATAACTGTTTCTATTTTCTTTTTCCGCGAAATTTAATAAAAATAAATATGTCATGTATAAACAAATCATAAGAATTAACACAATATCTTTAGATGAAGATACTCTTTTCAACGATATAAATAAAGTTATTAGTTATTTAAATAGTATAAAGTCTCAGTATAAAAATGGAGAAAGTATTTACTTAAATCAAGAGTGGTCTGGCTATGAAGATAATTATTTTGAAATTGTAGTTGAAAGACAAGAAACTGATGAAGAGTGTTTAGCAAGAGAAGAAGAAGCCGAACGTGAAAAAAGACGGGGAGAAAAAAGAAAAGAAGCGGAAGAATGTAAAAGAAAAAAGGCTATTCAACAAAAGATAGATAATTTAAAGAAACAGTTATGAAAGGAATATTTGTAAGATTTAATTTAGAAAACGAAGATTGGACGGATGAGGAATACGAAAATCAAGAGCAAAGAGAGATATTCATTCCAATTTCAGTATTAAACGATCACATCAGAGAAGCTCTTAATTTGGATAGAAAAGAAAGTGTAGATAATATTTGGCAAATAAAAGAAGTACAATGACAACATACAAAATTATAGAAAGTCCTCCATATGATAAAGATGCTCCTAATACTTATTGGATTAAAAGAGAATTTAAACTGTTTGGTTTTACTTTTTCTTGCGGCGTAATAGGTGACTACAAAATGGATGACGACTACGGATACATGGGACAAATGCCTTTCTTTGATAGATTTCAGGCAGAAGAGAGAATTAAATTATTAAAACAATAAAATATGTATAAAGAAATTGAATTTGAGTTTGGAGATATTGAATCAGCCGTTAAAGAGTTAGAAGCGCATAAAGAAAATAATAAACTAGTTTTTGGAGTATTTAATGGAGTAAAATTATATTCTGATATTGATGATTTAGACTCTGCTTATAAAAAAGTAACTGGTAAAACAAAATTAGAATTTGATGAAGCAGAGCGAAAAAGATCAGAGGAATATGCGGAAGAAAAAAGAAAACATGAAGAATCTATTCCTGAATTAACAAAGGAGTGGGTCGAAAAAGGTAAAGAAGTATTGGATGAAAAATACCTTGAACTTTGGGGTAAATGTGTTCCAATCAGATTAAGTGATTTATATAGAGGAATGGAATTAGAAATGTGTCTCGATATTATAAAAGAATTAAATAATGGTTGTACTTTGGATAAAGCAAAAGTCATAATTGAAAATCAAGGTCACTCAGGAATGTCTTTTGGACTCGTTTGTTCGATGGTGAAATCATTTTGTGACAGAGGGGAAGAATTTAAAAATTTCGTAAATAAATGTTATGTATAGTCAAGATGGAGCTTTAGTACTAAAAGACGGAGTTGTATTATCTACAGTTGAAATAGTAGATTTATTAAATAATTTACAAAAGATTAATAATAAATGGTATACACTTGATGCAGAAATAGGTAAATACTATGAGAATTATGATGAAGAAGGGGAAGATATAGGTAATTTAGTAGATATCGGTGAAGAGGCTGCAATTGCGTTTAACTACATTTAAAACAAATAAAATGAAAATAATTGAAACACACTATTACAACAATTCAGATCATGATGACGCTTCAAGTGTAGAAATAGAATTGATAACAGATGAAGGAGTATATAATTTATCTCTGGGAGAATCTGAACCTGAAGATAACTATTTGTTTAGAGATTTAAACGATGTTTATTTTATATCTGATTTAATTCAGAAAGCTTATGAAGCGGGTAAAAGAGGAGAAATATTTGAATACGAATTAATAGAAAAGAAAGATGAATAAATCATTTCAAAAACAAAGTACGATTAGTTTAGATTCAAGTCATCATTTAAGTTCAGATGGCGATAATGGAATAATTTTAACTTTCCATGAAATAAGAGAGCGAGAAAAATTAGAAACAAAGAATGGTAAAAAAGTAAAGTCAGGCAAGACAGAGGAGTATTTATATGAAGGAAAACTCTATTTTACTAGAATTTGTCAGGCATTAACCTATTTCGTAGACAAGACTCAAAATGAATCAAAAACATTAGAAGAGTTAATAGCAAAAGTAGATTATAATACTAAACTTTTAGAGTGTCTAGACAGAGAATTCAAGCAGTTTGATTAAAATTAAGTAGTTTGTATAAGTAGTATTATATTCTTATATTTGCATTCAAGACAGTGGATAGTTTTCTGCTGTCTTTTTTATTCGCCGAATTTTAAAAATTATAAATAAATGAGTATTTTTGACAAACGGATTGCCGTAAAACCCTACGAATATCCAGAGCTCTTATCCTACATGAATGCCATACGAGGCACGATGTGGTTTATAGATGAGTTTAAAGAAAGATTAGATAGAGATATTAGTGATTATCATAATGTTTTAACTAAGAAAGAAAGAGGTGTTATTAAAAGAGCGCTATTAGCTATTTCTCAAATAGAAGTTTCAGTTAAAACTTTCTGGGGTAAAGTGGGAGATAATTTACCAAAACCTGAAATTTATATGGTTGGGTATACTTTCGCAATGAATGAAGTTATACACCAAGAAGCATACTCGGAATTGCTTACCAGACTAGGCTTAGAAAGTGAATTTGCAAAAGCATTAAAAGATCCCGTTATAGAGGGAAGAGTAGAATATCTCACTAAATATATCAAGGGAGCATCTGAAAATAAACAGGAGAATTATGCTTTGAACTTACTTTTATTTAGTGCTTTCATTGAGTCATGCTCTCTATTTAGTCAATTTTACATTGTTAAATCATTTTGCCAAAAGAAACAGAAATTAAAAACAGTTGATAATATTATTATGGCCACCGCTAAAGAAGAAGATGTTCACTTTCAGTTCGGTGTTGCTTTGATTAACATAATTAAACGTGAATATCCTGAGTGGTTTAATGAAGATTTTTATAATAAAATAAGAAGAGCTTGTAAAAAAGCATACGAGGCAGAATTAAAAATAATAGATTGGATATTTAATGGAGAGGATTTAAGTTTTCTTAAAAAAGAAGAAGTTGAATTATTTATTCAAGATAGATTTAATAAAGCATTGAAAGAAATAGGTATAGAAAAAATGTTTGACATAGATACAACTAAATTAGGAGACTCATTAAAATGGTTTGAAGAAGAGAGAGTTTTAGATGTAAGAGTAGATTTTTTTGATATTCAATCTCCAAACTATACTATTGGCCAACAAGACATTTCCCCCGAATCATTATTTTAAAACTATAGAATGACAAAACAATTTGACAAATGGTATTGGTTAAACGACCAAAGTAAATTATTTTTACAAAACGGATATATAAAAGGAGATGAAAAAGAACATTTCAAAAAAATAGGAGAGAAGGCTGAAAAAATTCTTAATAAAGAAGGTTATTCTGAAAAGTTTTTAGATTACTTATCTAGAGGATGGTTTTTATTACCAACGCCTGGAATTACAAATTTCTTAGATGAAAAGGAAAGTGCAATTAGCTGCTTTGGTTCTTACGTCGAAGACTCTGTTGAAGGTTTACTGCTAACTGATTCAGAAGTAGGTATGTTATCTAAGATAGGTGGTGGAACTTCTGGAGATTTATCGGCAATTAGAAAAGAAGGTGCTCCGATAACAGGTGGAGGCTTCGCAGATGGTGTTATGAGATATGTAAAAAGAATTCAGGACACCACAAGTTGGATTAGCCAAAGAAGTAGAAGAGGTAAATTTGCTGCTTATCTAGACGTTGAGCATCCAGATATTTTAAAATTCTTGACCATTAAAGATAAAACCTCAGACATACATGAAGTACCTTTTGCTGTTAAAATAGGGGATGAGTGGATTAAACAGTTAAAAGAAGGAGATACAGAAAAAAGAGAAATCTGGGCAAAAATAATTAAAAAGAAGTTTGAAACAGGATTCCCTTACATAATGTTCAAAGATAATGTAAACAACGTAAGGCCAGATATTTATAAGGAAATAGGTAAGTATGTAAATAACAGTAATTTATGTTCCGAAATTCTATTATCTAATGACCACAAAAATACATTTGTTTGCTGTATAGGAGCTATGAATTTGGTTCATTTCGATGAGTGGAAAGATACAGACGCTGTTGAGGTATTACTTAATCTACTAGATACTTTTCTGTTAGATTTTATTAGTAAAAATGAAACCAATGTATTAATGCACAGAGCTGTTAATTTTGCTAAAGAACAAATGGCAGTTGGTATTGGAGCTAGTGGTTATCATTCTTATTTACAAATGAATATGATTCCATTAGAAAGTATGGAAGCTAAGTTTAAAAACACTGAAATATTTAGTAAATTGAAAGAGTTGTCTTATAAAGCTTCCGAAAAAATGGCTTTAGAATACGGTAAAGCTCCTTTATTAAAAGATGATAAATATACTAGGCGACATGTTACTTTAAATGCTATTGCTCCTAATACCTCAAGCAGTGAAATTGTTGGCCAATGGTCGCAAAGTATAGAGCCAGTTTATAGTAATTATTTCATTAAAGCTTTGGCCAAGTCTAAACACGCACAAAAGAACTTCTTTTTAGAACAGCTATTAATAGAAAAAGATAAGAACACAGAAGATGTTTGGGAAACAATCAAAAACAACAACGGTTCTGTACAACATTTAGATTTTTTAAGCACTTTAGAAAAATCTGTATTTAAAACTTTTCCAGAAATAAGTCCTATGGAATTGTTGATTCAAAACTCTACGAGAACAAAATATATTGATCAGGGGATTTCATTTAATACTATGATTCCATTTGGTACTTCGGCAAAAGAGGTTAGTGACTACTACTTAAAGGCTCATGAGTTAGGAATTAAAACTTTATATTACCAACTTAATCAGAATGCTGCTCAAACATTCACTCGAAAATCAATACTAGAATGCGATAGTTGTGCTGGTTAAACCAATCAAATCCTCCAATAAAACGGGGGATTTTTTATTTTAGGCAAAGTTTTTACAAAAAAGCTTGCGAGATAGATAAATTAATTGTAAGTTTGCATAAATAAAATAAGATATATGAAAATAATAGTTTTACATGATCAGGGAAGCAGTAAAGAAATAACTGTTTTTGTTGATAATATTTGCACATTAAAAGAAAGTAATAATGGGACTTATGTCAGCATGTCATCTGGCGAAACAGATTTTGTATCTGAAAATAAGAGCTATATATTTAAAGAAATCAAAAACTTTGCTGTTAACTTAGATAAATTTTAAATGACAGACCAAGAGCAACGAAAAGCAAACATTACTTTCATTAAAACAGTTTTTATAACATTAATCATATTAGGAATTATACTTTGGCGCATAAATACAGTAAAATAACGAAAGAATCTGTTTTAAAGCTTTTCGCGAAAAAACAAGTGATAAATAGAAATTACATAGCAAAACAATTAAACTGTTCTGTATATAGTGTGAGAATAGCTTTAGAGCAATTAAAAGACGAGAATAAAATTAAATTAAGTAGATACGGACATGAGAGAATTAAGTGAATTAGGTCAAGAGATAAGCAGAGATAAGACAGTACTTCTTCAAATAGCTATTGAATTAGGGCTATTAGAAGATAAATCACTATATCAATATGATTTTACAGATTATGGTATATGGGGAAGTAATGATTCTTATGCAATTATTTCACCAACACAAAATACTATAATCAGAATACCTAAAGATGTAAATGAGTTTGAAAATTTACCTTTTAAAATAGTAAAGAAATTAAAAGAACATGGTTTTGATATTGGTAATTTAACACTATAAATATGAAATACAACGAATTAGAACCATTAGTTATTCAATGGGCAAAAGATAAAGGAATTTTAGAGAAAGCCACTCCATTAGCTCAAGCACATAAGACTTTTGAAGAGGTACAAGAATTATTAGAAGCTGTAGATGCACAAGAAAATGACTATTATAAATTTACTAATAGTAAAGGTAAAGTTGTAAACACAAATGAAGAAATTTTGGATGCGTTAGGAGATATTCTTGTGACTATTATTATTCAAGCTGAAATGCAAGGGCTTAAATTAGAAGATTGTTTAGAGTCTGCTTATAATGTAATTTCTAAACGTACTGGAAGTATGCAAAATGGTCAATTTGTAAAGGACGAATAAAATGATAGAGTCTTTTAAAACATACCGACACAGCAATAATCCAAAAGAAAAAGAATTGCATGATAAATTCAAAGATGATCACATTCATGAACCTTATATTGATTTTATTATTTTTCCGCCAAAAGACGATTATCAAAATTATCCTATTGAATATTTAACTGAAAGAGATAAAAGGGTTATGTTATCTACCATACAATGGTTAGGTTCTTCTGTGGGAACTAGTTTTTTAAGGGAATGTGGATTTAAATTAGAAAAATTATAAATATGTACTACAAAATAACGAACAAAGACTCAAAAGTGTATCAAGAACTCCACGCTTTGAGAACTAAAGAATTAAAAATAGAGGAAGATAACATTAAGGCTATTGAAGAAAAGACTGGAATGACTTGGGATAATAGTTTTGGAAATCATGGCCAACAAACTTTTAGACGAGTTTCTTCTTATCAAGGATTTGAATTTAAAGAGACTGAAAAGATTGATCCTAAAATTTGGAAACAACATAAAGAGCATACAGAACTTTATGTTCCAAACACAAGAACTAAGCTTGGTCGAGAAATGAAAGAGTTTTTAAATAATGGATTGCAAGGAAGTAATTATAATAGAGTTATTGATATTTTAGATTTAGAGCACTTAAGAAGATTTACATTTCCTTTTGTTGAAATTGCGGGCGATTTAATTATTGTTTTTCTTGGGGATGAACACGAAGCTAAAGATCAAAACGTAATAGAAATAACTAAGAAAGAGTTTCAAAGTTTAAGAGAAGAACTTGTTATTGTATAAACATGTATTTAAATTTCACACCAATACAACAGAATTTGCAAAGAGGTGATTTAGAATTACTCGTAGCAATAAAACAGGTTGAAACAGACTATCTTTTAAAAGAATTAAATGAAAGTGATTTAGAGCGTTTTAAGACACTAAATTTTATAAGTGAGGTCAAGCTAAAGAAAAAAGGAGATCATGTCTATACAACTCTTAGAGCATCAGATATTCTTAAAAAACTGTTGATTTCTATTTCTTTTGAAGGCGCGCCAGACGAAGAGAGTAAAAAAATAGGAGAATGGATATTTTCAGTGTTTAAAAATCGTAGTGGTGGGATCATAAAAAATAAGACAGAAACGATTAGGCGCTTGCACTGGTTTAAATCAATAACAAAAATCGAAGGTAATTTCTTAGCACTTTTAATTCAAAGTTATTTTTCAGATACATATGATGCAAACTTAGGAGTATCAGTGAAAGACTTTATGGAAGAAAATAAGAGAGGTGTGCTTAACCAAATGTGTGATAATATTTGTTGGTCTCCTCCTAATCATTTTGCTAGAAATTACACTTTAGCTGATTCACCACTTTACCGTTATTATGAAGACAATCAACAATACATTGAAAATATTTGGAAAACTAATTTAGACGAAGATGGTAACAGAAGAAAATAGAAAGAAGGTTTTAGACAGACTAGAACAAATAAAAACTGTAGATGCCTTTGTATATGCAGTTAATTTTAAAGGTAAGCGGTTAAAGATGAGTTCTGGAAAATCTTCTTGGGCTTCGATTGGTGCTGCTAAAAACGCACTTAGAATTCAAATACCTTCTATTAGTGGCGGAAAACATTTAGAAGTTTTAAAAGAATTAGAAGCAGAAGGAATAATTGAATATATTAAATTGTAAAAGAGGTACAAAAGTATGCAAATAGAGAAATTTAAAGATTTAACAGTAAAAGCATTTGCAGAAATAAAACAATACCAAAAAGGAGAGAAAGGTATAATTAAAACTGGTCAAAGCTATTTCGATGATTTATTTCCTGTAGTAAATGGATCTATAATTATTTTTTCGGCAGGCTCAGGTATTGGTAAATCACATAAACTAGCTCAAATAACTGATAATATCTTAAATACAGCAATAAACCCAACAGCAAGTAATTTTGCAGTATTACATATTTCTTTGGAGATGAGAGTGATGAGTTTAGTTTTAAGAGGAATGTCTAAGAAGATCAAGTCAAAGTCTAAAAAAGATATTTTATTACAAGAATTTACAGAGGAAGAAAGACAACAAGCTAATGAGTATTTTTTAAGTCTACAAGATGAGAGAGTTTTTATTTCACAAGTTCCTACAACACCTAAGAAGTTTTATGAAGGCTGTGTTACTTTTCTAGATGCAAATAAAGATAAAGACAGTGTGATTATTACTGTTGATCACCTTGCCTTAATCTCTGGAGATAATGGAGAGCCTAGAAATTCTATTATTGAAAAGTTTATAGAAAGAGTAAATGATTTAAAAATGTTATACGAAAATGTTGTGTTCATTCTTCTTTCTCAAACTAACTCGGACATGCAGAAAAGAGCGCAAGATAAAAACATCATGTCTCAACCAACAGCTAGTGATATCTATTATTCTCAATTTACATTTCAAGTCGCTGATTATGTAGCGATTATGATTAGTCCAGGACGTTTTGGTATTAAAGAATATTCAAAAATAACTCCCGATCGTTATCCTAATTTAGAGAAATATTTCTTAGAAGAAGATAAAAATGGAAGGGTTTCGCTGGAAACTTACGGAGTAAATTATGTCCATTTACTTAAATGTCGTGAAGCAGAGGGACTGTACTTAGATATTTATGCAGAAGAAATGAATATACCTAATGTGGATAAAGAAAGAGAGATTAGAAAGAAAGAAAATATACCCACATTTAGTTCTTCTATTCCATCATTCAATACTGTTGATTTCACTGTAGAGAAGCCGTTGCCACAGATTTCACTTAATGATGCTTTTGGAGTTTCTAATAAAGAGGATTCAAATTCTCCTTTTTAAACTTTTTTCGCGCGAAAACAAACTAAAAAATAAAACTATGAAAAAATTACTATTACTCATAACACTACTTTCAATACTATCTTGTAAAAAAGCAGTTACACTTGAAGAAAGTGAGATTGACATTCAAAAAGAAAAATTAATCAGGATCAATGGTAGAGAATGGTATTTGACAACTGCCTCTGATGGACATGAGTATATTGATAATTCAGGTTATCATGATTATATGTGCATGCATTATGTAGACTGTAAAAAATGTGCTAAAAAATTAAATACAGACAATTAAAACAAAACATTATGTACACACTAACAAACGAAGAACTAGAACAGTTATTAATAAAGACAGACTCATTTTATGATTGTCCTGATGAAGAATCTAAACAAAGAATGAGAGATTCATATAGAACAATAGAAGCCGAAAGTAATCAGCAAATAATAGAAGCGGGCGGTTTTACAAAATGGTATGAGAGTGGTAGAGGTAGAGTATTACACTTTTAAATCATATATCTTATTATTACATATTTTTGATTAAGACAGAATGAGGAGAAATCTTTGTTCTGTTTTTTATTTTCTGTTGTTTTATTCTTTTTTTCGCCGAAATTAAGAGCTGTTGTCTAAAAGTAAGGGATTTGCTAAAGAAGTCTTATTGTTGTATATTTGTAGCTCAGATTAAGCATCACGTTTTCTGAATTCGCATTAAATACATAGATTTTTGTAACGGAAAATCAAGACAATATATAAAGGAATTAAACCCTAGAATGATTGAGCTTAGATACAACCCGTTACTTGTATTTAGGCTTTTTTAGTTTTAGGGTTTTTGCTTTTTATTACAGGCGGTACAGAAGTGTATCACATCTTCAAGGTTGGTTTAGGAAAGCCATTAATAAAGTCTATATAAGGAATTGTGTTATATAGGGGACGGAGAAGAATAGACGTTTGGGTTGAATATATGTTAGTTGAAAGAGGAATTTCTCAATAAGATTTTAAAAATCGATAGAACTAAATGAAAATTGTCCCCAACAGCCGAAAAATTGGCTTATATATAAAGTTGCGGGCATTGTAAGACGTATCATTTTGAAAAGGGTAGATGCGCAGTGTGTAGGTGTAGGAAGAAATTCTGACGAACGGCGTTGCGGAAATTATGAGTTTAAATCGCCAATACAATCAAATTTTCACAAAAGGAGAAGTATTGGTCAGGAGATGTAAAAATCTTCAAAGGGGTTTCCTGTGCCTCATAATTACTTAATCAATCTGTATTATTCTTTACTTCTTGTGCTTATTTCTTCTCGGCGGAATAATTAAAATAACTGTTTTTGACATTCTTTATCTATAGAGTTTCCGCCGCTATAATCAATAGCACATATTTATTTAACAGTTTTGCCAATCTTCGCGCGTAAAAGAGTAAAGAACAGTTGAAAAAAGAAACGGAAGTTAGTATAAAGTCACTGTTAGAAGCCCTAATTATGCCCAGTTTAAAAAATAATTACAATACTACTAGGATATCTAAAAATAATGATTACATTTGTAAAGTAAAATTATAAAAACTAATAAATATGAATGTTTATCAAATTATTGAAGATAGAATTAAAGAATTAAAAGCAATCAAACAATATACAGAATCAACAACAGCTATTATAAATAAGATTGTAGAGTTGGAAATTGTAGATTCTAGAATAGAAGAGTTAAATGACTTACTTGATAAAATATGTAAATAATTATGGAAGAAGTAAAAATAAGTGGTATGGGTTTCATGGGACTTGAAGATTACTATGGAACAGTGATATCACAAGAAGGAGATTATTTTACAATTGATTTAGGAGAACCTTGTCCAATACACGGAAAGATAATTAAAAGACATAAAATGTGGATTACATGCGAAAAGAAAATCTAGTAGTTACATGTTCAGGAGGAGAAACATCAATGGTGGTTACACTTTACTGTTTAAAATATTTACAAGATAGGTATAACATCTTAGTCATTTTTGCAAATACAGGAGTTGAAAGCAATAAAACTTTAGAGTTCTTACATAGATGTGAGCTAGAATTTAATATCCCAATTCATTGGATTGAAGCTAGAGTTTATCATAATAGGAGAAAGTCTTGCGGTTATTATAAAGTTGATTATAAAACAGCTACTAGAAATTCAGATTGGAAACTTAGAGATAATACACCTTTCGAGGAAGTGATTAAAAAATATGGTTTACCTAATCATTCTAGATTACATTGTACTAGAGAGTTAAAGATGAATCCCATTAAAGCATATGCTAAAGATTATTTTGTAAAGCTCGATTTTCAGGGTTGGTGTATAGAGCACGGAAGAGAGGGTTTTATAAAAAGTATAAAAGATGGGGACTATAAACTTACCACAGCATTTAAAGACTTTAATAAAAAATATAAACAAAAATACACTTTAGCTTTAGGAATAAGAGTTGATGAAATAGACAGAATTAATCCTAAATATAAAGAATTAGGCATTGTATACCCATTAGCTCAAAAGGAGTATAAGCCAATGACTAAGAAGCAAGTTAATTTTTTCTGGGAAGCGCAACCTTTCAGATTAGATTTAAAAGGCTATGAAGGTAATTGTATGACTTGTTATAAAAAATCGGATAATAAACTTTATCAAACAGCAGAAAATAATCAACAAAAAGCTTGTAGGAATCAAAAGTAATACTTAGATTTGTAAAATAATAATCGGGGAGTTTGAAAGCTAAATACTAGTCGGGCTGGTCAAGGATGCAACTATTTAAAGACTGATATCTTACTGTTAGAGTTCCCTTTAAATCGCCGTAGGTTCGAATCCTACACTCTCCACAAAAATTAAAATATGAAAACATATAATTATAACGATATCATTAGATACTATGAAACCAACACTAGAAAATAAAGTTAAATTTTTTGCACAATATTACGGTGTATCTGCAAGAGTCTATGTAAATATAACAGAAAGCGGAATCCCTACAGAAGTTAATTACTCTGCATTGCATCCTGAATCAGTTGAATGTTCTTTTTTATTATTAAAAGATGCTTCCCATATGACAGCTGAGGATAAAGAATATCTGGGGCTAGGTAATGCTGATAGTTTTAGTGAATATGGATGTCATTATAGCCGAGGAGGATTAGTTAGATGGGAAGAATATGAAGTAGACTATCTGAGATCTAAAGGATATGCAATGAGGTATATGGGAGAATCTGTTCAAACATTTATAGACTACAATTGGATAAAACTGAAAGAGTATGCTTAGTGAAGAAACAAGATACAGATTATTTATAGACAGAATGATTAATGACATATCTGTTTTGGCAGAGGATATTTTTGATGCCGATCATGATCCTGAAGTTATTTGGTCAGTATTCAGAAGAGAATTACAGAAATTGAAAAAAGAGCATACCCAAAGATATGGACTTTACATGGAATCTGAAGATGAAACTGAATTTCCAGAGTCTGAAATTAGTAAATGGCGTAGAGAAAATCCTGATTACGTTTAGAATTTTCCGCGAAAAACAAATAAAAACAGTTTTTTCTTGCACAGTAAATAAATACATTGTAGATTTGTAGAAATAAAAAGCGAAAGCGTTAAAAACATAAAAATTATGATAATATTGATTATTTTATTAGTGATTGTTGGTTTAGGTATTTGGATGATGAATACCGATTATGACATATTAGGCCTTATAATTATTTTTATAGCGGGAATGTACCTATTAATACACATATTGCTCTGGACTATGGCGAGTTATGAATATAATAAATTTGTTGTTAAAAGAGAAGCTTTTGCAGAAACTTTAAAAGAAGCTAGAAAGAATGTAAATAATTACGAATTAGCCTCTTTAAGTAGAGAAGTGTCTCAGTGGAATTCCGAATTGGCAGAAACAAAATATCAAAATAAATTATTCTTTCTAGATGTTTATGTTGATGATAGATTTGAAAGTTTAGAGCCTATAAAATAAAAATTATGAGTTGGAATTACACAAAAGATAAACTTCCTCATACATATATAACAGGTGATTTTGACGGAAAAGAAAGTGATTACATGTTAGTTCAATGTAAAGATTATAAATATCACATAGCTAAATTCAATGATGGTATCTTAGACGGACAAAGATTTGAGGAATGGTATGATAATGACAATTATGATTTAGGTCAAGAAGTTATTAAATGGATGGAAATACCTTATTAATCATGAAAGATAAATTCGAATGTTTTGAAGAAGAGGGATCTTATATACAAGTTATATATTCAGAAGAATACAACAATATTGAGATATTCGGTGTAAGTCAAAAAGAACCGTTTTGTGTGATACTGGATGAAAAACACGCAAGAGATTTCAACCTTATGTTAAAGTTTGCTATAGATAAAATTAAAGATCAAGAACTATGAAAGCAGAAGATATTCTAAGAGAAGTATTTAATAAAAACAAATTTGCTGATTTTCCTTATAATGATAGATATGTTGCAACTATAGAAGCTATGGAAAAGTATGGAGAAGAAGTACTTAAAATTGCGGCGGAAAAAGCTAAATTAACAACATATCAAAAAGGAAATCATATGGATTTTTCTAGGAAAATGGTAGACAAAGAGAGTATATTAAACTGTTTGAAAAAATAAAATAAATTTATGAAACTAGAAAATAATGAAGTTATAGTAAAGGACTTTAAAGTAATAGAAGAATGTCTAGGCACAAAGAAAACTAATACACGTTTAATGCTAACATTTATCAAAGATCAAAAAGAGTTTGAATTTGTAGATGTATTTTTAACTACAGAACAAGCTATCACACTAAAAAACGATTTAGAATATTATTTACATGGAGAATATTAGTAAATTAGCGCACGAAAAAGGATTTAAAGCAAAGACTTTTAGCACTATTTGGACTTTCCAACATTATGCTTTTGGAGCTTCTGGTTTTAAGATAAATGATACTTGTGATTATCTGTTACTTTGTGAGATTCAAAAGTGGATGAGAGAAGAGTTAAATGTATATATCAGCGTAATTACAGATAGTTTAAATGAATACACTGTAATTATTAATGATAAGCTAAACGGAACTCGTTATACTTACACGGAGGAGTTAGACCAAGATGATGCTAATTACCATACTTTTCAGGATATTAAACAGTTTACCAGTTATGAAGAAGCTTTAATGGCGGGAATAAAAGAAACATTAAGAGATGAAAAAAGTATATAAAATTTACGAAAGAGTAGAGACAAGCTTAGAAACAAAAATTGCAGGAAGAGATTGGACGACATATACTCAACAGTCTATAATATTTAGAACTTTTGAAATAGGTAATTGGGAAGAGAATAATAATTTATTTGACGGGTTTAAAACAATTAAAGAGGCTGAAAAATTTATTGCAGATAATATAGAAGATTATGATAAATGGACTATAATTACAGAATATGCAAAATAACACCTTTTTACAAGACTCCAAAGAACACGAACAAAACTTTAATATAAACAAAAATATTTATTGCAATGAAATACGAATTACAAGATAGATATCCAGGATGTCCAGATTATTTCAAAAAAGGAACAGTTTTAATTAGATACTCGCCTATTTTTGGATTTAGTTATTATTCAGATATTTATGATAAATTTAGAATCGACGCGAAAATAGTAGAAAACGAACCACTTTGGTTTAAAAATATTGAGTAAGATGAGATTAATTGATCAAATGCAAAAATACAGATTCCTCTATGAGACTTGTTTTAATAAAATAATGGGTTTACTGGAAACAAACATAGAGCAGTATAATCAGTTCTTATTTGATGAAATAATTAGTATTGTACCTAATCCTAATGACGGTGGTGAGACTTGTTTTTACTTTTCGCCGAAACATAAAAACCTAACAAAAGAAAAGGTAGATAACCTATACGAAAAATGGCGAGATACAAAGTAACAACGGAACTAAAAACACCTCTATGGAAGAAAGTACTTAGGTGGATGAGATTGTATCCTAAAATGGAAAGTTTTGAGCTTAGATTTGATGATGCTTGGGTAGAGTCATTTACTAAAGATCATATATTGGTATCAAATGGCGGGAAAATAAAAATAATAAAGAAATTAGAATGAAAGAATGGTGGCAAACAGTAAATAAAGAAGACCCATATTTATGCAAACTTTACAGTGGTATGTTTGGTACTCATGAAAAAAGGGTTGTACAATTATATATGATTAGGAAAGGATTTAATTTCGCGCAAAAAAGATGAAAGAAAAGATAATAGACATAGAAACAGCAATTCTAGCAGAAAGTAAAGAGTATAATATTCCATGCTGGGACTTTATTGATGTAGTTGATGAAGAATCTTCTGTTATGGATTTTATAGGGGATAACTTTGAGGAAAAGCTAGAACATGCTGAGAAACTTGTAAAGTATTGGAGACCAACTCAAAGTTTATTGAAAAAATGGCTGAGAGAAACACATAATATTGGAGTTGAATCATACCACGATTATGATCCTAAAGATAAAGGGTCTCAATTTTATACAAGTTGGGGGCATTACAATGGAAAAGAAATTGATGGGACTAGGAATGTAAATGGTTGGTATGATGAGTATAATCATTGGAAGAAATATGAAGATGCATTAGAGTTCGGTTTGGTTGAAGCTTTGAAAATGGTAAAATCCGCGGAGAAAAAAACTAAAAACAACTAAATGAAAACATACATAATAACAGAAGAAGATATAATAAGATTAATTGAAAGCTTTAATGCTGACAGTCATAAATATTGGTATGAAGACAAAGTTGATAAGTGGGAAGAAACTTTAAAAGCCGTTAGTGATACTAGAGTAGTTGAAGGAATGTTTGAAGTGACCATTGGTGATTTTAGTGTTAAGCGTAATCCAGATGAAACAGAAGAACAGTTTAAAATTAGACTTCAAAAAGAATTGGATAATAATGGATTTGATGTGGAAGTTGTTTAAAATATAGAAAAAATGAGAATAACAATTAAGGGTACTATCTACACACTAGATACAGAAAATAAAGATTTTCAAAAAGGAGATAAATTACTACAATATTACAACTGTTTAGGTGTAGAAGACTGGGCTATTGTAGAAGTTAAAGGTGAGAAAGAAGCTAAATTTCATAGAATAGTTAGTGATACTTATAAAATACTGGAAGAGGTTGAAGATAAATCGGTGGAAAAAGAATGAAAACAAGAGAAGAATATTTAGAAACATTCATAGAACAAGCAACATCTTATTTCAACAGTTTATACAAAGAAGTAACAGTGAGATACGAAAATAAAAGCTTTATAATAGACGGAACAAACGAGGAAGAAATGCAAAAAGTAGCTACAGAACTTAATCAAATGCTTAAATTTTCCGCGAAAAACAATTAAAAAACAGAAAAAATGAAAGTCAAAAAACTAAAATACAATTGGAGACAAGTAGGTTCAACATCAGACAGAGACGGAGCAGGAGAAGATTATGATGTATTTGAAGTAGGAAAGAATGGCGTAGTAACAATAATGGAGAATAATATTGTTGGTGGAACACCTTTAAATTATTTAGTATTTTTTGAAGATAAACAAATTAGAATATTCAATCCAAATATAGTGGAGTATGAAAGATAAAGAATACATATTATGTGCAGCCGTTTGGTATAAAGAAGTAGAGCCAAGAGCAACTAGCAGACCTATAAATACTCCAGGAGGAATTGTATTATGTGGATTTAGACATGGAGATGTTATTTCACAAATTTCAATATTAACAGGAAAACGTCAATTTGAATTAGGTGATCACATTCAAGGCTTTCTGACAAATAAAAATAGATTTGTTGACAGAGAAGAAGGAGCTAGGATTTTTATAGATAATGGTGGAGAATTAAAATATTCAAAAACTAAATTATTTTCAGAAGATTTGTATTAAACATAAAATTATGAGAACACCAGAAGAAGTTACTAAAGACATTGAAAAACTTAAGAAAGAATTAGAAGACTCTAAAAACTATCATCAATGGACAAAGCTAACAGATGATAGTACCAGAGAGAAAATGATTGGCTTCTTTAATATAGGAAATACCGAACTTATTTTATTCCATTTAAATAACGGTAAACTTTTACAATACCGTCACGTTTGGTATGGAAATGTAGAAGTGAGAATGAACCCACAAAGAAATAGAATTTTAGTTTCAGAAAATAAAGACATTACTGAGACAAATATTTTAACTTTTGTTATGTGGGCTACGGGAGAATGGTTTGTGAAACGGGCGGAAAAAGAATAAACAAAGAACGAAAATTCAAGACAGAAAAATTAGATTATGGAAGATAAAGGAGTAGAGGTATATGATATTGAGACGTTAAAAAACTGTTTCACTTACACTGGAATTAACAGAGATACTAAATCAGTAATTAAATTTGTTATTTGGGGGGAAGTAAATGATTTAGAAAAACTATTACTACATTTATCTTTACTTAAAGGGCAGATAGGATTCAACTCGATTAATTTTGATTACCCTGTTCTCCATTATATTATTAAAGAAAAGAAAAAACTTTTAAAATTAACGGGAGATGAAGTTGCTAAATTAATTTACGCAAAAGCTCAATCTGTTATTAGTCAAGAATATTCTGCTGTAAAAGAAGCTGAAGTAATTATTCCACAATTAGATTTATTTCGTATCTGGCACTATGACAACAAAGCCAGGATGACAGGATTGAAGAAGCTCGAGATAGCAATGTATTATCCTAATGTACAGGATATGCCTTACTCACATGATCAGGAAATTACAAGTTGGTCGCAAGTAGAAGAAATATTAGATTATAATGAAAATGATGTTTCGGCCACGCAAGCATTCTATGAATTAACTAAAGATAAGTTAGATTTAAGAAAAGGATTAAAAGAAAAATATGGCTTAGAATGTTTAAATTATCCAGATAGTAAAATCGGAGAACAGTTGATGTTAAAACTGTATTGTCATTATACTAATCAGGATGAAGAAGTAATCAAAAGAAAGAGAACTTTTAGAAATCTATTTAAATTTTCAGAATGTATTCCTGACTATATTAAATTTACTACTCCAGAATTCAATCAATTATTAGATTACATTAAAAGTATTGAAGTAACAGAGCTTAAAGAATCTTTTAAATATGGATTCGAATATAATGGTTTTACTTTTGACCTAGGAACAGGCGGAATACACGGATGTATTAAGGCAGGAGTTTACGAAAGTACTGATAATGAGATAGTTGTGGATGCAGATGTTGCTTCACTTTATCCAAGCCTTGGTATTACTTTAGGTTTATATCCAGAACATTTGGGAGATGTTTTTTCTAAAATATATGAAGATGGAATTGTTAAACCAAGATTAGAAGCCAAAAAGAATAAAGATATGGTGATGGCCGATGGTTTCAAACTTTCGGCCAACTCAGTTTACGGAAAATCTAACAGTCAATACAGTTTTCTTTGTGATCCGCTTTATACTTTGAAAACTACTCTTGCTGGTCAATTAGCTTTATGTATGTTATCTGAAATGTTAATAACAAGAGTTCCTGATTTAATTATGCTCCAAATCAATACGGACGGTTTGACAGTTAAAATTCCTATAGAACATAAAAGACTTTATTGGGAAATTTGTCAAGAATGGGAGAAACAGACTAATTTAGTATTAGAATATGTTGCTTATTCACAAATGATCATCAGAGATGTAAATTCGTATATCGCCGTAACGCAGAAAACTAATAAGGTTAAGTATAAAGGTGCTTTTAAGCCAAATTCAGAGATGATAAAGGATGGGGAATACCATAAGTCGTTTAGCCAAGGAATCGTTGCTCTAGCCGTCTCTAAATACTTTTTGGAAAATATACCTGTTGAAGATACAATTAAAGCACATGATAATATTTATGATTTCTGTAAAACTTTTAATGCTTCTCATGGATGGTCGTGCGATATTTCAGATGTCGAATATAAAGATATTTCCTATTCAGAAGCTGTTGAAAAACTAACTAATGCGGGATGGTATGAAGCACAGGCAAAAGGATTTTTTATACCTCCTAATGGTGGAAATATGGCAGGAATGCAATTATTAGAAGAAGGAAATAAAACCAAATTATATAAGAATGTCACAAAGCAACAGAAAACAAACAGATATTATATATCAACTAATGGTAAAACCTTCCGTAAAACAAAAGATGGGAAGATTATCGAAATTGAAGCTGGTGGAAATTTAGTAACTATTTTTAATAAATACCATGAGAAATCTATTAATGAATATTCTATAGATTATGATTATTATATAAAAGAGTGTTTTAAAATAATAAATATCATTAATGGAACGACAGAAAGATTAGAGTTAGAAAGAAAAGCTGAAATAGAACAAAAAAAGAGGGATAAAGAAGAAGAAAACTATATTAAATTCTGCGTGGATAAAATACCCACAACACTTCAGTATCAATCTTACAATAGAGAATGGTTACAAGAAAAGTATGGAATTCCTGCGGAAATAAAACCTTCTAAAACAAAAATTGTATTACAGTAAAAATAATTAATTTGGTAGATTCAAATAAAATGATTATATTCGCAGAGTTAAATTAGAGATACGAGCCTAAGCTAACCTGAATATAAAAATAATAAAAGACATAGCTAAGAAGTCCCTTTTGATTACCGCTCGTATCGGTTTTTGATTGGGATTTCGGCGTTATATAAGCCAAAATGAAAGAGTTTAAGAGAACAAAAAACAATCCTACAATAGGAATGACAAATGAAGAAGTAACTGAGTACTGGACTAAAGAGTCAATTAAAAAATATGGGGATAATTTTGACTATGGAGACGTAGTAACTATATCAATTAAAAAAGACCCTATTAAAATAACCTGTAAAAAGCATGGACTTTTTGAAACTACTTTTGACAATCATCTAAGTTGCGGAACAGGGTGTTTTAAATGTGGAGATGAGCAATGTAGAAAAAGTAAAACATTTACACTAGAGGATTTTAATAAGAAGTTAGATATTAAATACCCGAACAGAGATTGGAAAGTTGTAAGTGAATATGTACATAATACTAAACCAATAATAGTAGAAGATAAAAATGGATTACTTCACTCGATGAAACCTAATATTATGCTAAATAGTTCAAGCACACCTTCTGTTAGAACTGCTATAAACAAAGAACAATACTGTTTACAAAGATTTAATGAGGTACACGATTTTAAATATGAGTACCCTGATTTCAAATACTGTGGTACAAAATGTAAAATTAATGTGATGTGTAAAAAGGGACACTTATTCAAAAGAACTCCAAATGATCACAATAATGGAGTCGGCTGCCCTTATTGTGCGGATGAGGCAACGGGAGATAGATTAAGATCTAACACAGAAGACTTTAAAATTAAAGCAAATTTGGTTCATAGTAAAAGAGTTTATGACTATTCCATGTCTGTATATGTTTCAGCAACTAAAAAATTAGAAATAGGGTGTAGTATTGAAGGGCATGGTACCTTTTGGCAAAAACCTAATGGTCACTTATCTGGTGAAGGTTGCCCAATATGTGGGATAGAGAATGGAGGGTATGGTAAAACGGATTATATAAATCAAGCCAAAGGTAGGGATGGTGAAGTGTATTTAATTCATTGTTGGAATGAGGATGAAAAATTTTACAAAATTGGTATAACTTTCCAGGGCATAAAAACTAGGTTCAGTAAAAAAGAATCTCTTCCTTACAATTATGAAGTAATTTACCAATACATTTGTGACGCGGGCTGTACATGGGATCTAGAAAAGGAGCATCATAAGAAATACAAATCTTATCAATATTTTCCAAAAATAAACTTTGCTGGGTACACAGAATGCTTTGATATGTCCTTACCAATCGATGAAATAATAAATAAGTTAAAAGAAATTTAATCAAACACTTGCACAGTAAATTAATATCATTTATATTTGCATTAAAATTAACTGTTTTTTCACTCTTTTTGCGGCGAAAAACTAAAAAATATATAAAATGAAAATAGAATTAGAGACATTTAAAGATTTATCAGGTGGTTATAGTGTCAATGAATTAATAGTAAAAGAACCAAGTTGCATTAATTTTTTAAGATATAGAAAATATAAAGTTACAATTGAGTTAATAGAAGAACCTGTAGAAGTTCTTATTGAAAGATTAAATAGCTTAGATACTACTACTAATCATCACAGAATACGTATGGTAAAAGACGAAATTAAAAAACTACAGTCATGAAAGAAAAAATAGAACAGAGATTAGCTTGTTACAAAGAAGAAAGACACGCTTGGAGAGACAAACAGAACCGTTATTATTGGACAGCTAAAGAAAAAGAAGAAGGTTCTACTACTTATGGGTATTATCAGGAACAGGAAGTTATGTATACTAATAAGATATTGGAGTTGGAGTGGGTTTTAGAACTGTTTGTTTATTCTTTTTCCGCGAAATCCGAACAACCTCGATTTAATGCGCCAAATAAGGACGGAGTATATAAAAGAAATGATTCATTTGATATGTAAATTATGGAAAAACAAGAATTTTTTGCTATGTTTGGAATTTATTTTGGTCAGCACTATTGGGCTTTTGATCCAGCTTTACAATTAGCAAATACCAACTGGGATTTCTATGAAAAATCAAACTTTAATGAGGATGCTTTAGATATGATTAAAACCTTCATTACATCCGCTAAAAAATTTTATTCAATACACGGACAAATACAACCAAATAGATACGAAAATAATATAAATTACGATAATAAAATTGAGGATACAAGAGAAGCCCAAAATGAACTTATAATGTTAAACGCAGTAAAAGAGTTGTTGAAAGATAATGACTTAGCTTGTGAAGTGACTATTAATGGTATAACTGTAGGTTTGTGCTCTAACCTTTCTGTTCTGCCCGCCATAAAAAAGAATATAGCTGAAATTAATAAATTTTTAAAAGGAGAGCCAAATGAGTGGGAATAGTTTTAATCCAATAATGTTTTTCATAATTCCTTTCTTTGTATGTTGTACAATCTTACTTTGGTTTAAGTATTTAAGTGTGGTATTCGTAGTTTACACAGAAACAAATAATAAAAAAGTTTTAAAGTATATGATTTTAACATTAATATCAGGTGCGATAACAGTTAAACTACTTATAAGATGAAAGCAATTGACATATATTTTCTAACACACGGATTCAATCAAGAAGACTATGTAATTTCTAATTATGATAATACTTGTATACGTAATAAAGACTTATTCAAAGCTGGGTACGAAGCTAAAAATGAATTGATTCAGAAACGCATTGATAAGATAACAGCAGAAATAAAAGAGTTATCGGATGGCTCTATGAAGACAAGTTTTAAACTAACTGCTTTACGCGCCGTGAAAAAAGAACTAAAAAGTTTGTTAGTCTCAGAATAAATACGTAAGTTTACAAAAAATAAATAGAAATGGAGCAAATTGATATTGACGCAGCTAAAGTATTAAAAAATAGAATGTGGTTAGCAAGTTTGAAAGATTTCTATGAGCCAAAAGATGTTCTTAGATATTTTGACGAACTTGAGAGGCTTGAACCGCCCAGAATAAGTAAATATGAAAGTTTTGATATACATCCGCCTGAAAACTTTTTTACTTCTGAAACACTTAAAAAAGGATTAATTTTATTAAAAGAGAGGCGTATTAGGAATCTTCAAGAGGAGTTGGAGACTTTAAGAAATATAAAAATACCTAAAATAGAAAACGAACTTAAAAAATTAATAGGCTCATGAAAATAAAAGCTTATACAGAAGGACTAGATATGAAACAGTTTAAACACATTCCTTCAATTAGTGTTTACAACCAGAACTATTATAATGGATTTAATAAAGACTTATTATTTGCTTCGAGTGACGACGATGATACAACTGAGTGGTATCTAGTTGAGCACACTGAATTTAGGTATTTAGGTAATTCTTATACTTCTCAAAATGACATTTTAAATTTAATCCATGAAAGCTGTAGAAACTAATATGAAACTATATTTTAGAAACGAAGATTCAACTAATGTAGAAACTATAGAAGATATTCTACATGATGCTAGACTGGATGAGTTAACAGAGGTTTCCGTTTTAGAAGCAGATTTGGATAATGATACATCAGAATACATTTGGTGTCAATTATATGATTGTGTTGAAAGATCTAATTGTAAAAAATCTCTATGTTCTTCTTATGAATCAACATCTGGCAGAGGAAAATGCAAAAACAAAGGCAATTTATATTTTCATGGAAATGAAGTAAAATTTAAAGTAGAATAATTATGAAAACAGGGAATTGGGTTATTTTTAAAAATGAAAATTGGAATGTGTATAATTTATTGAAAATGGTAATATTGTATTACATCCTGAATCAGATCAAGGAGTGAGTAGTGGATCGCTAATAGAAGTTAGTAGTAGTGAACTTAAAGAATTAACTGTATGCCACTAGGACAATCATTCTCACCAATACTAGAAGAAATAGCAGATGCTCTTTTAGAAAATTACGAAACAAAACCTGAATTCACTTTAGAAGGATTCAAGGCTGCACTCTATATCTTTCAATCTGCTTTGATGGATAAAATGTATACTCTTCAAACTAATGAAGACATTCCAAATGAAATTAAGATGGATATGGCTTTGAAGTTAGGAGAAGATTTAAGAGATTTAGTTAAGACATATTGTAATATTGATACTCATGAACTATACAGTTAATTGGATATTATTTGCTTTGTTTTTAAACGCTTGCACTTTCTGTCTTTTCGCGGAAAATAGATTAAGACCCAGGTTATTCAAAACTATATATGGTGATTGGATACTCTGGTTTACTTGGCGCGGTAAAAGAAAATTTTATATACTTTTTAAAAAATGAAAAAATTAATTATTTTACTATTATTGTGTATCAGTTGTAATGCACAACCTAAATATGCTTTTGTAACTGTAGGGTTAGATGTAAAAAATGCTTTGGTAGGATCTGCACCGACAAATAACAAAAGTGCTTTAGATGGCCAAATAAAAATAGGAGCTACTTACAACAACTTTGAAATGATTATACAATACGAAAGTTTCAATAAAATAGATTTTCAACAATTTGGTTTTGCCACTAATTATGTTGTTTATCCTTTATATAAAGTTGATTTAGCTTTTGGCTTAGAAACAGGTATTATATTTAGACAACAAAACAGTTCTTTTATTTCTTATGGTGCGAATCTAGAAATTAGATACGATTTATTTGAGAGGTGGAATGTAGGTATACAATTTAATGTTAAGTCTCGACCTGACATAGAGGCGCTTTATAATACAGGTAAAAACGAATTTAGAGCATCAAATTTTATTAATATTAGATACAAATTAAATTAATTATGACAACTTTTCAACACAAAACACAGCCGATTACAATTACTTATTCTGAATACAATAGACTAAGTGCTTCAGAAAAACAAGACTTTATGATTGTAAATTCCACGCAAACAAATAACATAACAACAATTAATAATCAAACTACAGATGTTCTAGGATTAGGTGAAGTGGCTACAGTAGTAGTTGCAACACCTTTAGTGATAGCAGGTGCATTATTAGGATTTTTTGATTAAAATATATTTAGATGAAAACAATTGAATTAAACATAGATTGGACAGAAAGTATGCAATTTATAGAACAACAGGAAACTGTTTTCTTAGATGACGGTAGTACAGCTGAAATTTCTATTTTTGCCGAGGTTACTATTTACGATAATGTTCCAATATCATTTTACGATGAAAGGCAACAGTCTGTAAAAGTAGAAAATTTAGAAATAGAGATTTTGGAGTTATGGAATAAAATTGGTGAAAAAATCACATTAGATGATTCGGCAGAAAAGGAAATAAAACAGCAAATTTTAGAAAACATAGAATAATGAAAGGAACTTGTTATAGAGCAATAGAGAACCAAGACGGTACAATACAATTACATGATTTATATATTGATGATGGAACTCACCATAATAAACCTTGCTTAGTTTTCACCAAATCTGAATTCGAAGGTACTTTGGATGATGAAGAGTACTTGATTAAGTTTTTTCGCGGAATAAAAAAGAATAAGAAAAAATATATTAAAGAACTAAAACAGTTTTGTAAGAGTGAAGATTTTAACTATGAAATTACACTAAGAGATTTGTTAGATATTTATTCAGATAGTAAGAAACTAAATTTTTGGGCTAAAAAAGAAAAGACAATTATAGAGCATCAAAAACCTAATTTCCATCAATACTTAATATCTATTGGGAGAAGTTTAAACAACTACAGTTATGATCCTATAAAAGTCTTGAATAATGTCCTCTATTTTGCCGATTGCTATAATAAGAATATTAAAGTAAGTGATGCGCTTGATAATTTCAGTAAAATATGAGTTATTTAGATCTTAAATTTCAGTGGTACACAAGAGGAATAAAAACTGTAAAAGCGTCTGGGTTTATTACTTTGCAACAGCTGATTAATAGTATAATTTCTCCAAAACCAGAAATGATTCAGGCATTTGAGCTTATAAAAACGGCGGGGCAAAAAGGAGATAAAGCCGAAAAAGATAAATTAAAAGCAGAAAAACTGTTTTTTACTACTCCATCAGCAATATTTGATCCTATTCGTAATTATGAATCAATTAAAGAATTTCTCCCCATAGGTGTTTTTGAATACGACGATGTGAAATATGCCGAGGAACTTAGAGATTACATATTTGAAAAAAGAAAGGATTGTATTTTTGCTTTCTGTTCACCCAGTTTCACAGGAACTAAATTCATATTTCTATTTGGGGAAACTCCAACAAGCATAGAACACTATAAAAGACTGTGGTTTGGAATTGCTTATGACTTAGAAAAATTTAAAGGCCTGGATTTATCAAATGAACGATGTACTCAGCCCCTCTATAATAGCTACGACCCGAATGCAAAATATAGGACAGATGCGATAGGAAATTTAGTAAAAGGATATAAAGTAAATGCTTTTATCCCTTTCGAAAGTAGCGATGTTGATTTACCAGAAGACGTTGATCCTGAGGACGTAGATAATTGTTTTAATTTAATTGGTCACCTGATAGATCGTATAAATGATCAAGGACATAACCAAGTAGTCTCAACTTCATTCACAGCCTCTGGATTATGCGCTTACTACGGAATTCCTCAAGATGATATGTGGGATTTATTAGAGGAAAAGATTAGAAACAACTCCTATTTAAATAAAGGGACTGAAGGATATTTGAAGACTGCCAAGACATTATTTAATAAAGGTACTAATTTTCCAACAGCATTAAAAAGAAAAGATGAATAGTCAAGAAAAACTAATAACTTTACTTCAACCAAAAGAGTACATTTCTAAGATTAAGCTTTATTGCCGAGATTGTACAGAACCTCTAATAAGAAAAGTTGAAGAGCAAATTCCGCGGGAAAAGAAGATTGAAATAAAAGATTATGATAAAACTACTAAATAACAAAGCGATTAAATTTTATTTATCAGTAATGCTAAGTGTATTAAAACTATTATGCTTAAATGTATTATTGTTCCTATTTTTAAGTTTTTTTGGCGCATTTTCCACTAAACTTTATATAGAATTTGTAAAACAGTATTGGATAAATGATATTCAATTCCTATATTTCTGGATGAGTTTTGCGTTTAGTTTATTAGTGAATTATGTTTATTTAAAATCAGAGTTAAAATGAAAAATAAATTATTAGATTGTATAGTAGATGTGGCTTTAGTTTGCGGAATTGTTTATTTAGCTTCTACAGGTAAAGAAGGATGGGGATGGCTTGTAGTGATATTTATTCTTAAAAATTGCTAATATGTCAGACGAAGAATTAATAGAAACTTACATGCTAGGTTTTGAACATGAGTTAGAGGGCGAAGAAGATATTAAGTTTTATTTAGGTGATCATCCACTAAAATCTAAAGCGTATTATACAGGTCGTTTAGATGCTTTTTATGGAGATGATAATCCTAATTTAGATTACCAATCAAAAGAAGAAATAATTAAAATGATACGTAATGAGTAATTTAGTAATTGACGACTATATGTTATCTAACCAAGAGATAATAGAGCACTTAGAAGAAAACGATTATTTAGTAATAGGCGATTCTGTGAATTCTTTAGACTATGAAGGGAGAATAATGTTAGAAGAGATAGCTAAGAAGTTTCTTGTTGCTGATGTGTCTTCGCGCGAAAAAATTTATAAACAAATTTCACAGATATAAAAGAGATTTTTAAATTAATAAGGAAATATAAATGATAAAAATACTAGAAGATCCTCACAGTGAAATGCTAAGGATAGAGTATAAAAATAAATGTGTATTTGAAGGTAATTTTACTGATTTCTCAAGAGATAGTGAAGGCTTCAAAGATTTATTTAAAGAATTAGATTTTGAGGTAAAAGTTGAATATAAAGATTATGAAGAGTGGTATGAGTAAAACTAAAGACAAAATAAAAGAGGTTTACCCAAGAGCATACGCTGAAAAATATCAAAAAAGAAATCCATTAGCTAAAGAATACTACTATCTGATTTGGTCTTCCAGATTAAAAGATGAAAAGGTGAGATTAGGAGAAGGAGATACGGAAGCAAAAGCTTGGAAAGATGCTTTAGAATTGGCGGATAATAAATAAAAACAGAGATGAATATAGAAAAATTGCAACAGCTTTACGAAGCAGAAGAAACGATTGCAGAAGCGGCTAGAAAATATGCTAAATCAGAAGGGATTGAGTACTCAGATTCTTTTAGGAGACAATGTAGTAAGATTTTAAATAAAGTAAAAGTCATTGATGGGGATTTAGAAAATGATACTATTACAGAAACTAATCAATATGAAGCTGTTTCAACGTTATCTGCCTTAAAACCAAATGGTGAGATCATGTCGATTCGTGAATACTGTGATTTTTATAAAATTCCTTTTGAAGATGTAAGAACATATAAAATAGTAACTCATACAGGTAAAGGAGCTTATTACAATATTGCGAGTAACCCTATTAAAGGAGAAGGGTTTGAAAAATTTTACCAAGAATTATTATCCGATCTGTCCAAACTACCTAATAAACCAACAACTGTTTTTAGACAAAGACCTGTAGGCGAAGAAGCTTATTTACTAGTTGTTGATCCATGTGATGTGCACGTAGGTAAGTTAGCTCAAAGCTTTGAAACAGGTGAGGATTACGATAGTCAAATTGCTGTTAATCGTGTCAAAGAGGGAGTTGAAGGAATAATTGAGAAAGTAAAAGGATTTTCTATTGATAAGATTCTTTTTATTGGTGGAAATGATATTTTACACATTGATACTCCAAAAAGAACTACTACATCAGGTACGCCACAAGATACTTCAGGTAGCTGGTATTCAAATTTTCTAATGGCCAAAGAACTGTACATTGATGTTTTAAAAAGGCTTATTGAGATATCAGATGTCCATTTTACTTATAACCCTTCAAATCACGATTGGACACACGGCTTTTTCTTATCTGATGTTATACAAACATATTTTAAAGATTGTAAGAATATAACCTTTGACTGTAATTTAATGCACAGAAAGTATTTTACTTATGGTCAGAATTTAATAGGCTCAACACATGGAGACGGCGCAAAGCCAACTGATTTACCTCTATTAATGGCGCACGAAAGTAAAGACTGGAGTAATTGTAAGCACAAATATATTTACTCGCATCATTTACACCATAAAGTATCTAAAGATTACATGGGGGTATGTGTTGAAACTATGAGAAGCCCTTCAGGATCAGACGGGTGGCACTCAAGAAATGGTTATCAATATGCTCCCCAAGCTATCGAGGGATTCTTACATTCAAAAGAGCATGGTCAAATTGCCAGGATTACACATATATTTTAACTTACTCTTAGTGCTCTTTAATTAGGGCACTTTTTGTTTTTAATTTTTTTGCCGAAATATTTGTCAGTCTCAAAAACATTCCTTAGATTTGTAAAAATAAAAAACAAGATATATGGACGGAATAATTAGCTTAAAATTAAAAGTTTTTCAAGAATTTCAATTAAGTAACCCCACGGCACATTTAGGAGGAAGTTTAGGTTTATTTGTAAGAGGTATAGATTTACTCCGTGATTTAAGTAAGTCAGACTTAGATGTCACTATTGATGAGTATGATGTAAAGAACTTAGAAAAAGATGCGTTGCATTTAAGTAGCGATTTTAATGATTTTGATTTCTGTACTACTAAAACAATTGCAGATAACGGAAATTATGTGAAGATGGATATCAGAGTGAATCCAGAACCATCATTTGAAAGTATTGAATTTGAAGGCTTTAAATATAATGTATCTAAATTAAGGGATATTCTATTCTGGAAAAAGAAATATGCACAAAAAGGAGTTACAAAACATAAGAATGATTTGATAGCTATAGAGACAGGAGTTAGGCCAGAAGACGTTGATGATATTGATAATTGGTTAGGATTTTAAAATATATAATTATGACAACAGAAGAAATAATGGAAAAATACAATATTAAATTTTATTAGAATGTATAAAAAAGGAGATAAAGTGTTATACTTAGGAATAGATAAAGGAATAGTGAAAGCTGATCAAGAATACAAAGATTCTGTTTTTGTAGTTTATTCTTGCTGTGAGGATTGGAGTGATTATGATAATTATACTGCTCAAAACACACCTGCTAATAAACTAACAAAAGGTTGGTCTAAATCAGGTACTTCTGAATGGTGTGATGAAAACGGCGGATGTAAGGAATTTCAACCTAGCAATTCTAAATGGTCTGTCGAAGGAACTGTTTATTGTATAGATTGCGGAAGAAATAATTAAGGAATATATAAAATTATGAGAGAAATGAGTAAAGGATTCCTATGGGGATTAGTATTAATAGTTGCTGTAATAGGGATATTTAAATTGATTTATATGTTATGAAAAGAACAATATTAGGAACATTAATAGTCATTTTAGGAGTGGCTGTTTTTTCAGTTTATTTCGCGCCGAAAAAGAATTTAAAAAGAACTGTATATTTAGACAAAACAGTTAAAATATTAAACTTCACAGAAGAAAGAGATTTAGATACAATAACAAGTGTAACAGCAACTGCTTTAAAAATACATGATGTTAAGATAGTTTTAGTACCTTTAGCTCAAGAAGAAATTAATGAAACCGATTATTTAGGTTATATACAGAGATGTGGGAGTTACTATTTAATTAGAATACGTCCAGGACTGTCAAAAGATTTGATTTTAGAAACTATTTCACATGAAATGATACATTGTGCCGAAAATGAAAGAGGGAGGCTTAAAACGCTTTATTATGGTATTGAATATGATGGATTAGTCTACACTCCTCGATATCCGTATTATCTAAAACCTTTTGAACTAAAAGCATATAAATTAGAATGGCCTTTGAAGATGTATATTAAAGGAATACTATATGAAACAACGAATCCTCACTGTCTTAATTGATGGTGAGGATTTTTTCTGCGTTTAATTGTTTTTCGTAAGCTCTTATTATTCTATTTAAATTATCAATACCATTAGCCTCTTTATATTTCTTTATGTAGAAATGTAGCTTCTTTAATCTTTTTTAGTATTCCGTCTTCACTTACATAAATTAGTCCAGCATATTTAGGAACTTCTTCTATTTTTATTAAGTTTTCGGGGCACACATAAAAGAACTTATTTGGTCGGTCTCTGGGTATTTGTTCTCCTGGTTCATAATAATCATACCATTTACTTTTATCTTCTCTAGGTTTAAACTGTTTCTTATCTGAAATAAAATAACCGTTCTCTAATATTTCATGCCTAGTGGTTTTCTTAAAATCAGCTTTGAAATCAGATCGCGATACTTTTACTTCATATGAATTTATATAGCCATTATTCTTAACCACTACAAAATCTTCTTCGCCCATAAAATGATCAAATAAATATATATTTTGAGCGCAATATTTGTTGGTAGGCTGATAATATTTGTAAAGAACTTTTGTTACGTCTTTCGCTGTCATGAAGTAGGTTGTTTTATTCTTTTAAGCTCGTTTTTAAATCTCTCGTATTCCGTCCATTCGCAAGCTGAAGAAGTTTCAATATATCTGTGAATTAATTCGTCCACGATTTCATAGTAATCTAGATGGCGGGTAGAAAATCCTAACTCCTCAAATACTTTCATTTGTTCACGTTGTTTGTCGGTCATAATGTATACATTTTTAAATCATCTTCAGTTATGTAATGATTTGGATTATTTGTGATTAATCGCCAAAAACCTTTAGAATAAATTATACATTCATTCTCTCCATTTTCTCTGCGGTCTCCTTCTATTGCTTCAAACGCCGCTGGAAAAGAAGTAAAATCAATACCTAAATAAACTTCTGGATTTCTGTCACTAAACTGCTTACTCAATTGCTCCCTCATAGTACTCTATTTTAATTGTTCCTTTTTCTATAAGTTCTTCTAGTACCTCATAAGTTTTTAGATCATAGTATTCTCTATATCCTAAAGTATATTTTAAAGAACCTATTAAAGCGTTTTTTGCTTCTCCTTTTCTTGTTTGTTTTAACTCTGAGTTGCATTTTGAACATTTGTCTTTTTCTAACCGTTCTTTAATCTGTTTGTTTATGTTTTCATTCTTTTTTCGGCGATTTTCAGCTTTAATTGCTTTCTCTTCTTCTGTTGGTGGACAGAGTATTTTCATAAGTCTTTTATACTCTTTAGTTATCCAAGGCTGCTCATAATGCATTCCGTCACCGATCATTTCACCTAATCTAATGAAACTGTTCCATAAATGCTGTTTATCGTCTATCATAAATTGCTTGTATATTTATGATAACATTCTTCGCTGCAAAATGGTGGGTCAACAGGTAATCCTCTGCAACCGCATGAACCATATCTATCCTCACAACACATTTGTACTTCTATTTCTTCTCCGCATGTCCAACATTCTCCTTTTTGTTTACTCATTTTTATAAGGTTTTATTTCTTCACATTTTAATTCATATGTTTTACTACACCAATGACTAGCTGGTTTTTGATAGGTGTATGTGTATTCAAATTGCCCTGTCCAACCCGTTTCATAAGAATAGAGTCCGTTGTGGTCTTCTCCATATTCTTTTCCTAAGTGATACAAAACCAAATCTCCTATTTTATTTTCACCATCTTCTTTTGTTAGTCGACCGACTTTATATCTATATAATTTAAGTCTCTCTAATTCATGATCTTGGAATCCGTTTTTAAGTTCTGTGAAGGCTTGAGGATATTTTCTTTTTAACCATTTGTTGAATTCCATAATTATATTTTAATTATTCTTATTGGTATTTGTTTTTCGTATGCTAAATTAATTGTGTAAGCTGTTCCATTTGAACCCATAGTAAATGCTACTAACATATCTGCATAATCAACAATCTGGTGATTTCTTTTTAATGGTGCGACTTTTGGCGGAAACTTGTCATATTCTGGAAGAAATTCTGTTATTTTGTAGTTGTTCTCTTCACAGTATCTTTTTATTAAGCTATCACACCCTTTAGCACCACCACTTACAAATTCAATATCTTCTTTAATGTTTTGAATTAAGTGTTCTAATTTTTCGCAGAAATAAACATAAGAGTCAAATGTCCTACTTCCTATAACGGCTATCTTTGGCATTGTCTGTATAGTTCATTAATCTCTTTTTCTGTATAACTTATTTCTACTTTTTTACCGCCGACTAAAAAATAATTAGTAAGATAATAATAAAAAGAATCTTTACATTTCTCTAATTCTTGTTTCCAGTAATTTTCATTTCCTTCCTTCATAACTTATTACTTGTTTACCGTTAATTGTTTCTATTTTACCAACAGCAATATAACTGTTTCTTTCTTTTACTTTGTATTTTAGTCCGAGTTTCTTTTTTATTTTATTCCAGAAATTTATAGGCTCTTCTGGTAAATAATCGTCAAATCCAAAGATATATTGAGGCCGCTTATAGTCCTTACTCATTTGCCAGATAATTGGTTTATTTTGTATCATATATCTTAGTTATTTTAAATATCCCTACATTCTCCTTTTGTGCTACTTCTAAGGCCTTTTCTTCAGATTCAAATTGTTCTTTATATGTTAATTGTATTTCTTCTAATATATCCACTGAACTTAGTTCTACACAGTCTTGACAAATTAGTGTATTGTTATAGAAGTCTGAAGGTTTGAAACCGTGATAATTTATTAGTTTTCTTTTCGCAGCCTCTGGCTTTAAACGTAGTGCGCCGATTGGTGTTATTTTAGACTTTTTCATGACTTAGCTTATAAGTTAATAATCTATCCATTTGTTTCTGTAACTTTTCAACTTCATTATCAATATTAGCATTAAATTCCTCAACATTCAAAAGTCTAACCGTTTCTTGTCGGCCATACTCTGAACCTCTAACAATCTCATAAGCCTCCTTTACGTCGTATTTTCCTGCAAATATAATATCATCTGAATATCCACTCCTGTTTGCGCCCCAATAGCCTCTATGACATCCCGCCCACACAACAGCTAAATCATTTGGATTAGAAATAGTTAAATCTAAAGCTTTTTGATCACGTTCTTTGCACCAAATATGTTTTTCAATAGCATGCCGTTTCATTTCTTTATCTTCAAATAAAATAGTGTCGTAGTCTTTTACTCTGTGTGCTATTATGTCTGTGTAATAAACTTCTGTATCATCATATTTGTAATCTACTAGTTTAGTAGCGCCAAGATTGCTCATTTCTGTTAGACCTTTACTTCTTGCTTCTCCTCGTGTTTCGGCGCTTATGATAACATCATTATAGTGCCAAGGCTCTTCTAAGTTTTTGACAGATATTTTCCAAGCTTTTTTAATTAGTTGTTCTTTCATATTAAATCTAAAATTGAATTTCTGTCTTTACCGAAAAATGGTGTTTCGATAACTTCCCATTTACTTCTTACTACTTCTGTTTTTAATGCTTCTGGATTATCATTCTTATAAAGTTGTCCATTTATATATGTATTCTTTACAATAAAACTCCCCCTCTTTTTAGAAAAGTGCAGATCATTCCAATTATGATCTTTTTGAAAACACATTTCCTGCATATCACTGCTGTTCTTTTTGTGAAGCTCGTTATGAGAATATAAAGACTGTGCTAGCATAGCAATTGAATTCTTCTCTGCATCTCTTTGTCGCCAAATCAAACAGTTTACAACTTCTTCTTTTTCTGGTATTTGGAAAACTCTGGAATCAAATAATGCCAAAGTCATTCTATCAATGTTAGTACTTATGAAGGTTTCAATATCAGTACTTTCACAATCTCCATTCATCATATTCCTTAGTGTTCTCAACTGATTAAACTTAGCGGTTGCTATAGAAGCTGAAATGGAAGTCATTTTCTGTACCGAATAATCAAACCACGCCGAAGTTTCAAATGTATCATAATCTGTTAGAACTAAAGTTATTTCATCTGATTGAGTATAGCCCATCTTACAACCTTGAATATTTTGACATAAAAATTTAGTAGTTTCTTGCATGTCTTCAATAAGGCCTTCATCAAAAGGTTTATCTAGACCTTTAGTATAAGTGTGAAAAGCTTTTCCATCCAATCTTATAATAGTTGGAGTTCTTCTTGTTAAATATTGTTTACTACGGTTTTCGTAGTTTTCTTTCATTCTTGTTGATAATGCTGTATTGTCTGGCATAATTATACTCTATTTAAAAACCAAATTCTGGCCTTGTTACTCACTGCTGATTTTACTTTTTTGACATCAAATTGATTGGCTACAATTGTATCTGTTTCTTCTTTAATAACGTCTTTAACCATCCAACCTAAAAATTGACCTGTACTCTTTTGATCTAAACTAAGTCCCATTTCTGTAAGATATTGAATTCCTTGTTCTAACCTGTTTTCTGTTACAGCTAAATCCACAAATTCTTTTAGTCCTTCTAAGGATTCTGTATCTACGGCATTCAATGTCTTAACTTTTGAAGCGCTGTGTTTTTCTCCCTTACTCTTAAATTTAAAATCTTCATTATCAACACTTGTCCATACAATTCCTTCACCGATTCCACTAACTCCAAAAAACTTACCTACTGGACACTCCTCTTCAACAGCCATTGTTAATTCAATAAGTTTATTTTGAGAAAGTTCTGGATTATTAAAATCGATGTCCATTTCATAAGTAGGGAATTGTAGTATGTTATAGATATTATTCTCATTATCTTGAAAATCAGCTGGTAATTCAATCCACACATCATCTATTTTAATTCCAAAAATAATAAACATTTTAGCTAACCCATTTATAGCCACACCTTTTTGGATATTACCTCCGCACCATTCCCCATAAACTGCAACATAATCTGTAAAATTGAACCTCCTTAGTAGTTTATGCCAATTTAAGTTTGACATCGATAACATGAAATTTGCATTATCTTGCTCTAAAGATAGAACTCTCTCTCTCTTGATTGAAAATCCAATTGCCCATTTTTATGTAGAACAACTCCTGCATTAGTCCCGTGAATTTTAACTGTTCCTTTAAACTTTATGGTTGGGTAGTCACTTGTGTGAGAGTAAATTGAATTGCCGCTTTCATCTTTTCCTTGATAATCATGATTTTCTTTTACTTTTCTAATTACATTTCTGTATTGCTCAATTGCATTATACTTTTTCATATTTTTGGTTTTTATATTTATTATTAATTTCGGCGAAAAAAGTTAAACAAACAGTCTTTGAGGACAGTTACCACTATGTTCACCCGTAGTCATATAGCAACACATACATTCATTTGAAGGTTGACTGCTCTCCCACAAATCAATTATTTCTTGCTCTGCTTCAGCTAATGTAATAGTGCCGTCATTTAAATTGTCAAATACTTCTCTTATTTCTTTTATCATAATGTATTTATATCAATTGCTAATTTATTTTTAATTAAATCATATCTCCAGTCAAATTGCCATTCATCTAGTTTTTCATATTCCTCTATAAAAGACATTTCAATATAGCCATCAGTAAAACAAACGCTTGGAGATTGATGTTTTGTAGGTTTAATATTTTTATCTAACCATTCAATAGGTACAAACTTTTCTCCATTAACCTCTATTTCTTTTGTAAGATCAGACAGAGGCCTTAAAATTGGGAAAATATCACAGTAATACATATATTCTGTAACTGTTCTATCTTCTTCATATATCTCTACAAAAGTTGTATTTAATCCTACTATTTCAAATATTTGTGGTTTAGGCTTATCATCAAACTCCGTATCTGTTGTGTACATTCCTGATGCGTGGCATTTTAAATCTGTTCCTAGGTACCTTTTAAGGTGTTTTAATTCTAATTTCATATATTTTTATTTGTTAAATATAATTTATATCTGGCCAATCTATACAGTAGCTCATTATTATAATTTTGTTTTGCTTCCCACATTACATATTTCCACCAAATTCTTTTAATTGCTTTCATATTTTCCGCGAAAAAGAATTAAAAAACAGTTATTTTATTAAGCCCTCCATCTTTTACTAAATCTAATCCTGTAAAAGAATTAACGTCAGAGTCATCTACATTAATAAACTCATAAGGATTTCTTTCTAAATAAATGTACCAATGTCCTCCAGTAGTCTCTGTATAAAATTCCATTATATTTTCTTGACCTACTATCTCTCTTTGCCATTCAAAAACCCTATCTACATCTTCTTGCTCTTCTTTAGTTCCTTTGTCGTATAAGCTTGGTGAAGATACTCTACACTCTATAAATGGAGTACCATGTTTTGTTTTTCCTAAAGTTACTTTTGCTCTTTTAGGTAGAGCTTCTCTAATTCTGTTTAAGTCTATGGTTTTCATATTTTAAGGTTTAAAAGATTAAGAATCAGATTTTTCAATTTGTTCTAAAATTGACATATGTAGACAATGGTAATCAATATCTTCATAATATCTTAATAGATTTCTATTTGATCCGCGTTTAGTGACTCTAGTTAAATTGAAGTCGGCTATATCATCAAAGAAATTTTCATTAACTTTCCAAATTCCATAAGCATATAAATCTCTATCTTCGTAGTGTATTTCATATCTAACTTCCTCATTCATATTTAATTCAAACCATTCATGAATAACATCATATTGCTCATCACTTAACAGTTGTTGAATATCTACCTGAGAACCTTTTGTTGTAACTGAATTAACAGTATAGATGTACTTATCTATTCCTCCATTTTCTGGAATACTTAACACTACATTTAACTTTACATCGTTTACCACTACTTCTTTCTTAATTATTTTTTCCATTTATATTTTAATTTTTTGTAAATTTAGGTTATTTATTTTTATTACGCAAGATAAATTTTATTTATTTTTTAATTTCATTTTTATATCTTAATTTAGTAGGGTTTTTAATACTACCATTCAAATAGGATTTTAGAGTAGAATACACAATACCTGTACTTTCTGAGGCAATTCTTGCGTTTTTATATTCTTCACCTGTCAATGTATTTATAACTACTTTACCTCCTATTATACACTCGGGTTCGTGTATATAACCATCAGAGTAATCTCTTAAGTATATGAAATAAGTATTATTTTTTTGTTTTCCTGATAACTTATAACCTAGACTTTCTTGTGACATCTTAAGAATTTTTGCAGCCTCTTTAATACTGTTATATATAATTTTTGTCCTAGTATCTATCACTTTAACTAAATGTCTCCCCTCATCTGGCTCTTTTATGCTTTGCCCTTCAACATAATCTTTTAAAAATACTAGAGTGGTTATATTTGCAATCTGCCCTGATAAATGCTTTGACAAAGTTCTTCTATTTAATCCTAATTTATTTGCAGCATCTGTAATTGAATTATACGTGATTAATGTTGCGGTATCTATCAGTTGTTTTGATATTACTTCAAACATTTTGGGAGATGGCTGGCGTTTTGACCCATCACACTCAGTTAGCATACAGTTCATACCATTTTTAGAAGTAACATCATAATGGTCTTGCCAATAACGTTCTCTGCAATTTAACTGTTCTTCTGAGCATTCCTCAATTATTTCGAAATTATGTTTATCCCAACCGTATTTTAATAACGAATTATATATTTTTGGTTGACTGTGTAAAGATTTAGAAACAGTTTTATATTTTCTGGTTCTGTAAAGAATGTCCTTACTTTGTCCAATATATATTCGACCAGTAGGTGAAGTTATTTTGTATATTCCGCAGATAATTTCTTTTATCATAAACTATATAAAAACAGAAAAAGTCTATACAAAATGCTAGTACGAATAGCAAAATGTAAAGACTTAATCTAAAAAATAATTTTAATATTTTAAATGTAAACTAGGTTCGTACTTCTAATTTAACTTTGCAAACATACAACTTATTTTTCAATCTACCAACTTAATTATTTCTCTTTATTCATAAATTGCCACATTGGTATACTCCAGAAATCATTTGATTGCACTTCTTGATAGAAAACCTTGCTATGAAACGCCTTTCCTGGGTCTGCAAGTTGATTCAGTGAATTTGAAAATGGTGCTATTTTACCAACACTACTTAAAACTTTACCTTCTTTCCAAGCATTTTCCTCTAACAATTTGTTTAAAGATAAAATTTGATCAAAAGCTTGCAAGGGCTGTTTTACTGTTTGCCAATAATTGTTTGCTATACCTGTATTTGAGGCATGTAATTCTCCAACAAGTCTATAAGTAAGCAAATTAGCCATTTGTAAACTCCAATTTTTACGCTCGGGATCGTCATCGGCTAGGCCTCTAAGTAACATAGAAATCAACATAACTGTGTTAATGAATAGCAAATCGACACCTAAACGCTTGATCGAAGACTTACGAAATTCTGATTTTTCAATACCGCTTACAACTTCTTCTTTTAAGTCTTGCAATTCTTGATTTTCTTCAGGAGTTCTATTATTTATAGCTTCTAATTCTGTTATCCTTTGATCTTGTTCTGTGAAGTTGCCATTATATTGGTTCTTAAATGCCTCTATAAAGTTATTGCCATTTTGCTTCCATTCCTTTACAACATCTCCAAATAAGCGGTATATTCCTGAGTAAGAGCCTCCTTCATATTGTCTCGATTGGGTATTAAATCCTTCGGCCTTAAATCTCTCCGTGAAAGTCACAATCATATAACCTTTAAACATCATTAAGAAATTTAGTAGGAAGTGACGGTGGGCAGCTGTTTTATCTTCCGAACTGATCTGCTGGTCAATTCTAACATTAATATTTTTTATCTGAATTCTTAAATCACCTGTAAAACGATTTATTTCTCTGTCTAATTCTTCATCCGAATACTCATTACCATTTGTATCTCTTAATAATGCTTTTAATTTTTCTCTATTAAAACTCACTATACCATCATCTGTAACATCTTGGAAATTATAAATTACATCATTTTCATTTGACCATTTTTCTTTTATTTCTGCGTTTGTTATTTTTAAATTCTCAATTCTTTGATTACGCTGAAAATCTGTAAATTTAACAACTTTTCCATTAACAATTCTAAAATCATTTAAAACTGTAAGCATTCCTTTACCATACAGAGGGTAATTGGTAGCTTGGTAAAGCATCATAGAGCTTTTTGAAAGAAATCTAGGCAGTGCACCAAATTTTGCACCATACAAACTATTTTCTAATTCAAATGCTCCATAATATTGTCCTAGGGAATTTAATTTAGATTTTGTTCTTACATGATTTATCTCCATCATTGCCTTACCAACTTGATCATGGTATATAGCACTTCCTCTTTTAAATGAATCATTGTTAATATATTGACCAACTATTCTTTCAACAGTTTGTTTTGATTTAGCTGTTAAATAAGCTGTGGCTGGCACTATTACACTTCCCCCAAGGCCTTTGAACCTTAAAAAACTACCTAATCCATTGATTACCTTACCACCATCTATTTTGCCGACAAAAGGAACGTCAATTGTAGCCGTACTAGCTTGTTTAATACCGAAAAAATCATTATCCATCGAACTATCAAGAGCTTTAAACCTATTAGTAGTAGTTCCTATCTTCCCATCAGCATTTGTTCTTGTAGAAGCTTTATCTATAATAGCCATAGCATCTCCAAAATATTTTACTCTGGAAGCATAGATATTCGCAGCTTTATTTGTCATAGCAAGTCCATGGAAAATATCTTCTGTAATATCTGTTTGATTTTCTAATCTTGCATAAAAAGGTTTTGGAATACTTTTGTTTTCTGTTCCTAACCTATTATCCCCTTGTATCTGGTCATCCTCTGTAAATTGCGTTATATTCTCAAAAGCATCTTTTATAGATTGTCCTGACAAACTTTTTAATCCTCCCAAATAACGTTCAATCCCTTGCTTTCTGATTTGCGGAGTTAAATATATATTATAGCTTGAATCTCCGTCCATTAGCGCAATTTGATCCTTTCTTAGTTTTATTGTAGCTTTATAAACTTCAAATAGTTTTTCATTTTTTGTGGCCGAAACATAATTACCTTCATTATCTCTTGTAACTGCACCAAATAAGTTTTCAAAATCTGCATTTTTATATTTACTTAATTTAGGTTGTTGGCTCCCCATCCCCGAATTAACAATATAATTTGGATTCATTTGTGAAGTATCCTCATCTTGAAAACTGTAATTTGGTTTTACTTCTACGTATTGATATTTCCCCTGTTCTAAATTATTTAGAATTTCGCTTACAGGTTTGTCACTATTTAAATCATTTTGAAATTCTACATATCCTTGCGGTGTATATCTTCTATAATAAGGCAATAATCTACTTTCTGCAAAACTTCTTACAAACTGATTTTTAGTTGTTGGTTCAAGTAAATCTTCTTTAGACAAATTTTGTTCTTCTAATTTTCTCATTACAGATTTAGGAAGAGTTTCTCTAAAACCGTTTATATAGCTCTCTATGCTATCTTGCATTTGTTGACTTGTTTTTCGGTTTTTTGCCGTCATATTGGCTTTAGCTTCTTCCACGATCTTATTAGTTAAAATCTCAAGTTCAACTCCTGCTGTATCTGTTGTATCAAGTCCTAAGTCTAAAAGTCGTTTATTCCAGGATTCATTTACTCCCGAAACTCCCTCTACAAGATTTTCAATATCTTCAGAAGTAATATCTGCTGTTAATTCTCTCGCTTCGGCATAAAGTTCTTCTAAATTCTCTTGGATATCCCTCACTGTTTGTCTGGCCAATTCAGGCATGTTCTCAACATCAGTTTCTGAAGGATTTGAAGATTTAGTGTAAACTTTAATAATGTTTTTAAGTCTGAAACTATTTGCTTTAATATCTTCTATTAAATCTTCATTCCCGCCTACATCTTCTAATTTATCTACTAACCCTTTATTATTGCCAAAACTATCCCAGAAATCACTTGAAAAGCCTATTTGAGAGTTTAATTGTGATGCTTGTATTTGAGTTTGTCTATTGTCTTTACTTAGAATTAAATCTATGAAAGATTGCGGTAATTGAGAACTTCCTTCAGGTGTTGTATTATCGTAAGAGTTATCTAATTTGTTTAAGTCTAAAGCCTGTCTTGAAGCTATTGGTAATTGATCAATATTACCAATAGCTTCAATGATTGTTTTTCCTTCTTCGTTTTGACTGTATTTTAACCCTTCTTTTAGATTTCCAAGCTCATCTATAAAGCTTTTAAGTTGTTTCCTTTCTAAATTTAAGGTATTTAACTGTTGTATGTCTTGCCCGCTAAGTAAAGTTAAATCTATTTTACCGTTAGCGTCTCTTGCTCTTTCTGTTATTCTTCTTTTATCGGCATTAAGTCCTTGAAGAATGTTTTGAGTGTTTTTAGAAATATTTAGATTGACGAATTTTTGTTCTAATTCAGCATAATATTCGTCTTTCATTCGGCGCTCAGACTCATTCTCATTTAGCTTTCTTGTAGCTTCGTAAATACTGTCTTTTTGCTCATCTGACCATTCTAATGTCCCTTTACTTCTTTTATTTAGAATTTCTTCATCTTTAAGTTTAGTGTCGGTAAATACTTTTTTGTATTCTTGTAAGAAGTTTTCATCTAATTGTTTTTGATAACCTGCAATATCTCTTTCTGACAAGAAATATCCATCTTTAACAAATGTAGAAATAACTTTTTCGTCAAAACCATTCTCATAAATAACTTTTTGCCAGTTTTTAATTTGATTATGATCTGCGCGAGATCCCTCAGAAATCATTCCTGTTTTAACGGTTGCAAATAAAGACATTAAAGCATCTGGACTTGATTCTAATGTCCCAAAAGTGGAGCCTATCCAGCTAATATCGTTCTCCGCACTCACTGTCCAACGCATCATAGCCTCTTTTTCTCTAGCACTTAAGCCCCTGTCAATCGTAACGGCATTAATTTGCTTCTCAATACTTTGTTGTTGAGTTACGTCTCTTTGTGCTTTTAAATTAGATATATTTTGAATTGAATCTCCAATGCTTTTGGATAGTGTTTGCCAAACAGTTAGTTTATTTAAAGTGGTGTCGTCTTCTATCAGCTTTTTAATTACACCTAAAGTGTCTGTTGTTTCCCCTATAAGATTTTTAAAGATCATTACTTCTTCTTGTGATAAGTCGTAATTTTTTCCTTTATCTTGTGAATCTTTTATTGCGGCGAAAAGTCTATTAACATTATTATCTGCAATTCTGGCCACTGTAGCTACAGCATGAACTTCTAATTTATCGTCAAGTTCTTTTTGTACAGCTAAAAGTCTGTTTTTATTAAATTGAGATCCTTGTTGATTTCTGGATAAATCGTCATTTTCCCTGCTTAAAATATCAATCTGTTTTTTAGTTTCTTCCGCGATTCTTTTAGCATTTGTAGAGGTATCTAAAGAATAAAATCTTTTTCGATTGTTATCTAAGTTATCTAATTGTAATCCACTGATATCACCTGTATTTAAAATATCTTGAATATCTGTAATAATTCCATTTAAATCAGAAATGTATTGAGGTTTGAAATAAGAAGCAATATCTTGAAAAAACTGTTGGATAAATTGAATTGCGCTATTAAAGAAATTTTGAGTTGTTTCAGAAACAGGCGCTGATTGTTGAACAGCATTTAAAGCTATCTTTCCTAAAACTTCTTTACGAACAGCCATTTCAGTTTCTTCTGCATTATATTCTCTACTGTAAACTTCTCTGTAAGTTTGCGCAAATTCTTTATATTCTTCCGACTTATCTATGTTTCTAAGTACGTTTTCAAGTCTTTCTTGCGGAAGTGCTTCTACTATAAAGTGAATTGTTTCTTCAGTTAGGTTTTCTAGTGTTTCTGCTCCTGTTTGAAAAGCAATAACTCTTTGTGCAATATCTGCTAAAGCCTCAGCCTGGATAGGTACAGAATTTCTAATTTGAAATTTCTCAGTATAATTTGTAATTGAAGTTACAGTTACACCCATGTTTTTAAGAAGTTTATATAAAGATAGTTTAACTTCATCTTCTGTTTTTACAGTTTCTGGTTGTTCTTCCTCTGAAGTTTCTCTGTATAAAGGTACGTTTCTTTTATATTCTCTTTCCGCGAAAATCTCTTCATAATTCTCATAACGAGCTTTAAGTTCATCAATTGATAGTTCGTCTAATTCTTGCGCATCAATTATTTGTCTTTCTCCACTTTTAGTATAAACTGCTGTTTTACCTAAATTCTCATTAAGTCTTACAGTTGTTCCAGAAACCTCAATTCCTAAAGAACCTAAATTTGTCATTGCCGAATTTGCCAATAAATCTAAAGAAACATTTTTCTTCATTTCATTTTGACCCTCACTCTGAAGCAAATATTCATTACCTATTTTCACTCTGGTTTCAGCCATTGTTCCCTCTAAAATAGATGCTTGTGTAAAACCATTAACAGAAGACTTATCTACGTTTTTGGTTACAGACATTACAGAGGTGAATTCATTATTTGAAGTGAATCCTAATTCTATTTTTTGGCCGTCTACTGCTTCTTTTAATGCGGATTTTAAAGAACTGAATTGTTTTCCATTTACTTCATGAACGAATTGGATACCACTTTCATTTATTGAAGGATTATTTACAAAATCTTGAAACTGTTGTATATCTTTCGCCGAGCCTAAAACATGAATTTGATCACTATTAGGCACAACAATTTCATCCATATTGTTATTGGTAGTGTAAGATACAATTACGCCATCATATCCTTCATTTTCTAATTCTTCGCTGGTTTTAGGAGCTATAATAGTTTTAGAATTTCTATATAAAGGATTGGTTACATTTAGAATTACATTTTTAACAGCTCCTTTTTTTCCTGTATCCATATTAATTGAATACCCCTCAGCTTTAAAAAAGTTATCTGTAAAATAAAATCCTTGGCCAAAATCCCCTATAGTTTTATTTCTGTCACTTTCTGTACCTATTTGAGTTTCATCAAAATTTTCAAAATCTCTTTTTGTGCCGTGATAAACCACATCTTTTAATTGGCTTTGAGGGAATATCTGAGATAAATACTCTTGATATTGTTGAGCCGTACCTATATTAGATAAATCTTGGTTTTGATTATATATAGAAGAAACTCTGGGTGTAATTTCTTTTGTTGTTTTATCTATTTTCGGCGAATAAATGTTTTTGTATATTTCTAAGGCTTTCGTAGTATTATCAACAAGGGGGTTTGAAGCTACACTTATAAAAAGCTTACTCTCATTCCCATTCTGATCTAATACTTTAATTATTCGATTATTCTCGTCTGTTTTGACTGTACAATTCATTGATTTCTATTTTTGTTTTGGCAAATATACAATTAATTCTTTAACAATCCTGACTTTCATCAAAATTATTTTGCTCTGCTTTAGTTAAAATGTTTTTTGTTTCTATTTCTGACACTGAATTTATTGAAGGGTACTGACTTAGATCTACATTAAGAACAGGGGCTTCAATATTTAATTCATAAAAATTAGCATTTGTTTTCGATAGTTTTGAAAATAATTCATCTGCTGTTCTCTCATATACATCTCCATTAATATTTATAAAATCTTCTGTAGTTTTTGTTTGAATAGTTTCGTTGTTTATCTTGGTATAGCCGTTTTTATATGTTTCTAATGTTCCTCCATTGGCGTAATAATCTCTCATATTTTGCGCGGTGATTTCATCTTCACTTGCTTCTAAATCTACATTAAAATTAGTGTTTTTAGATAATAAGAAGTAATTTCTTAGATCTTCATTATCTTTCAAGTAATCATTCATTTCTGCAACACTAATCTCATCGGTATATCTTAAAGTTATGCCTTTTTGATTAAAAACTAAATTTTGTAATACAGGATGAACTTCTCTCAGCTGTTGATTTCTTACTTCTGCAATGTAGTCTGTTGTCAAGTATTCTGAATTTGATATATTTAAAGCCGAAATATCTGCTATTTTTTCTTGTGAAACTGTTGGCACTTCTTTATTTTCTATGCCGAAATATGTTTTATAATAAATTAGCTTCTTAACCGTATCTACATCAAATTCGGAATCATTCGTTAGAACATCGGCCATTTGGCTTTCAACATATGAATTTAAGTCTTCTAGTACAATACTCTTATTGTTTACATCTCCCTGAACAGTATTTTCTGGAAAAACATCTAAGTTAGTTGACATTAAATCTTCAACTTCTTCTAAAGTTTTTGTATTTCCATCAGTTTTTATATAAACATTATCTTGTATTTTTAAAAGTCCGTTATCTCTAAATGATTTATATTCAGAAGATGCTGTGTCTAACGAAATAAGAGGTAAATCTCTGTATTTAGGTTCTACCTTAACTACTTCTCTTTCTATTGTGTCCACTACATTGGTAAAATCCTGATAAGTATTTACAAAATGATTTAAACTCTCAGGTGTCGGGTTATTCAGCATAAAATCTAAAGCTCTGGTAACATCCAAAACTTCTTCTTGTGTTTTTGTTTCATATGAATCGACCAATCCTGTTAAATCAACATTTACATCAATAGCTTGTTTTTCAATGTCTCTTAATAGTGTTTTTATAGCTTCTGGAGATGAATTCCAAACTTCTGGTGTATAGCCTTCAATATTAGATAAACTTGTCTGTAATCCGTTATTTGTAGGTTCTCTAAGTGTTGCTTCTAAAGTATCTTGAACATCTGTATTTATTTTATCTTGAAGGCCTTCTTCTATTTCTTCTTTTACCACGATATTGTTAAATTCAGACATTTCTTCAAATAATGAACTATCAGTTTTTAAATAATCTAAATCGCTGGCATCTAAAGCTTCACTAAATTCTTCATAGGTTTTTATCCCGCCTAATTCCTGAATAGCTTCTGTTTCATTAATGAAAGGGTTTTCTAAATTACCTTCTTCATCAACAGTTATGAAGTTAGGATCGGCATCTTGATAATATTCACTGTTTTTAATTTGTTCTTTAATGTCTTTTGACTTATTTGTGCTGTAATTAAGTTCTGATAATAACTCATTTGCTTTTTTAAATAAGTCTACTCCAATTTCTTTTTTGGTTTTTTGTGATGCACCTTTTATTGCTGTTTTTAAAGTATTAATATTTTGACGCATTATAATATCACTATCTCCTGGTAAAATAGGATTTTCGTCAAAAGTCTGCGTGAAATTATTATCTAATTCAGAATTATTTATGTAAGCACTATAAAGTTCTTTTGCAACTGTGTTTAATTCTGATCTTATCTCTATTTCTCTAGCTTCATTGGCTTCTAAAAACTCTTTATACCCTAATACATCAGAGTCTATTTTATTAGACATGCTAAGCATTATCTTACTGGTTTGAAAAGGACTGTTGTCTAATCTTATTGCAATTGTAGCATCATTTATTAAATTCTCTTTATTATAGTTTTTTGTGGCAAATTGTTCAACATCTACAAACTGTTTTATTTTTGATAAGTCTGATAACGCGTTAGATGTTTCTTGAGAGTCAATCCAATTTTCTTTATCTGTAAAATCAATTCCATAAGATTGTGGATCTAATCCATTTTGAATCAGAGCATCTACCAAAGTTTTTGCTTTTATTGCGGTTGTTGCTTCAGTACTGTTGAAAATATCTAAAACTGATTGAGACATATCCACTGTAACTGAATTTAAACTCACTGGAAATCCAACCACTTTACCATTATAATTAAAAGCTACGAAAGGTATTTTAGCGTCTTTATTAGAAGCACTTATTTTATTTATAAATTGGTTTACATCTATTTTTATTGTAGAAGTTACTTGGCCATTTTCAATAAATCCTTGACCTACTACATTTTGTAAACTTTCTTTTGTGAAAGGATTGTTTCTAGTAACTGTTTCTTCTCCTGATTTTTGTAAAGTAATTTGAGGAGCACCTATAAAAGTGATTTTTGCAGTCATTTTTTGAGGTAGTTTTATAAGTCCTTTTTTACCTTTTGTAAACTCGGCCGCAGACTGTCTTAACTCGCTTAAAGGTATACCGATTCCTTCCGTACTTTCCTTGTCATAAGGCGCAGGAAGTGATCCTAAAAGCTTACCGTTCTTCATTACATAAATATGAATCTGTTTAGCTAATTCTTTACTTGTTAAACTATCATTGAAAGCATCTGTTGAGCTTACAAATAAATCTAATGTATCTCCATTCTTAACTGCATTTACAGCCTCTTCATCTACAGAATAATTAGTTCCGTCAGTTTGTCTATAATCAAAATCAGATGAGACATTTTGATAGATCTCATTTCCTTGAGAATCTAATCCTAGTAATTGTGAAATGGCCGAAGAATTAGTTCCGAAGTTTTTAATAAGTACATTTGATTGAGATGCAACAGCAAGCCATTCTTTTAATGGGATATCTTGTCCCCCTTTGTCATTTATTCTTCCCGTAAGTCTTTGTCCGTTATTTAAATCAATTTCAAAGGTATTGTTTGAATTAACAATCATATTGGAACCAGGGAAAAAACTTGCTAAAGTTTCTACTCTGATATGACTAAATCTTATATTTTGATTTTTAATTGTAGCTAAAGCATTTGTAGGGGTTTGTAAACCTCTGACAGAAGATCCTAAAGAATTTGCTTGTTCATCTATAGCATCAACAACAGATTTATAGTCTCTATCTATTAATTCAGTTTTAGTTGTATCTCTAACAGCTTGTGTTTGAAGACTATCAATTAAATCTAGCATTTCCGCAACACTTTGCTCATCATTTGAAACGGTTCCTTCTAGAGTCAGCCAATCATTTAACCTTGTTTGTAAAACTTTGAGTTGGTCTATTTCGGTAATAGTTAATCCTAAGTTTTTATAGAAATTTGATGGTCTGCTTATAATTCTATCTGTATTTGGCTCTACTCTTCTATCAATTTTAGAAAGTAGATTTTCATATGTTTTTATATCTGATTCTGAAGGTTTTGTTTTTCCTTGTTCGGCCAGATCTGTTCCAAAATATTGAGTTAAATAATCATTTGAACCAATTATTTCTGCAATTTTATTTTGTAACTGTTGTAAAGTAGTTAAATTTTGATTAGGTAACTGTTTTTTTAATTCGTTTATTCTTTGTTGGTACTGATCTCTTAAGTTTGGTTGCGCTGTTTCTCCTAGTATATTTAATTGCCCATTACTGAATGTTGCTATATTTACTTCTATTGGCATTCTTACGCCACTATAATTAGGATAGTTTTTAACTAAATAGTCTTCTACAAAACTCACGTAGGCTGTTTTACTAGCTCCGTTTGGGATAATACTTTTAGGAAAAGCCATTATTACAAGGTTTGAAGCTCCTGCATGTCTAACCTTACCATCTATTAAAGCAGATATTGAATTTAATAGTCCTTCTTTATTAGTTGAAACATTAGTAGTAGTTTCTATTCCTCCTTTAGTAGTTAAACCTGTTTGTAATATCCCTTCTAAATTGGTGGTGGTTTGTGTTAAATGTGTAAGAAAAAATACATCCTCTGGTAATTTATCAATTTGTGATTTAACTCTGTCTTTTAATTCTTGTTTTTGTTGTTCTGTTAAATTATCTAAATCTTCCAGGTTATTAATTGTCGGTGCTAAATTAGAAATTAAATTTTGTAAATTATCTATTTCAGTTCTTATGTTTTCTTCCTCTGTTCTAACTTCAATTGTGGCTACAGCATTATCTTCAATTTCTTTTTGGTATGCATCATAAATAGCCTGATCAGCTGAAGGTAATTGAATTCCTTTTCTTACTTCTTCCCCTAATTGTTGTTTATAAGCTTCTGAAACAGGTTCTCCATTTTCAAATGCTCTTCTTTCTATTAGATTCTGATTTTCCTGAAAAACTACCACTGTGTCTGTTTTCCACTTTTCTAAGATATCTGTAAAATATGAAGCAGTTGATTCATTAAGTTTAGTATTTTTATTCAGTAATTTACTAACCCAGCCATTAATAACTTTTACTCTGGTGTTTGGATTTACAATGGCTTGAGTAGTTTTCTGATAATTTTTAATGTGGTCTACAGCTTTTGATTGTGCCTGCAAAGCTTTTTGAATTTCAAAGAATTTTTCTGGATCGGATAGTTTAATATCTTGTAAAGTCGCTCTTAATTTATCTAAATTTTCATTTTGAGCGGTGAACATGTCAACAGTTATATTTGCATCTGTGTAATTTCTTATACCTATTGCATCTAAAGCCAGTTGTTTTTCCGTTTGGGCTTGTGTTCTTTCTTCTTGTATCGCTGTAATCTCCTTATTGATGTCAATTAAAGCGTTTGCGCGTGCTTTGTTATCTTCTGTGTCTGTTAACTTACTTGCTTCAAATTGTCTGTTTAAAACTTCTTTTTCCCATCTATCTAAAGACTGTAAATGTAAATCTAATTGAGATATTTTTAGAGTTTTTTCTTTCGGTGCTAAATCTAAAATTTGTTGTACGTCTAAAGCTTCTGTAATGCTTTCCACATTAACTGAACCAGCAACTAAAGATTTAACATGAGAAATTAAATTTTGATTTATACGCATAGCAGTTTCACCCATAGTCATACTATAGGCCATTGCTCTTACTACTTCTCTTGTAGAAGTTTTATCTAATCCTGCAATTTCTGTTTCACCTAAAAGAGCTTGCGCATAATTTAAGTTCTTTTGATGTTTATCTGAAATTTCTTTATATTCAGCTATTTTTTGTTCTTTAAATACTTGGGCTTGTTCTTCGGCTTCTTGGCCTGTACCTAATCCTAATTCCTTAGCTAATTCATCATTCTTAACTGCATTTATCTGACGTTGAAAGTCGAAAAAACCTTCCTGTACACTACTAATAGCTTGATTACGTTCTATGTGAGCTATGGCCGATTCTGCATCAGCTAATAATTCTCCTGTTAAATCACCTCTTTGTATTGCTTCTTGTTTTGATTCTTGAGAAGCCTGTATTTTATTATTTGCAATTACATTGTTTATGTGGTTATCTGCTGTAAATGTATTAGCATAATCAACTGTTCTTTGTGTTTCTTCTCTTTCGGCTGTAACATTTCCAAATTTAAATCTCGAATGTACTCCTGCACCTAATACCCCGACAATAGCCCCTATTAATCCTTCTGAAAGGCCTTCTTTTGTGCCATAAGTGTCTTGAAGTGCTTCTGTAAATGCATCGGCCACTCCATAAGTTGTTTTTGTTTTTTCAGGATCAAAAGCATTTAACATATATCTTTCGGCAGTTTGTGAAACAACTCTTTGCCCCATTTCTTCTTGTGCTTCTGGAATTGCTGCGCCTAATACTCCCCAAACTTTACCTGCTATTCTCTGTCCTTTAGTTGCTTCTAAAGCTTTATATAGTATCTTTCCTTCTTCTGTGATTGTTTTATCAAACCCAATACCTAATAAACTTCTTTTTAAAAAGTTATTACCAACATTTGGATTCACTGTTTTACCTATTAACGCGTTTCCAAATTGGGCTAAATTAGAGGTTCCTACGATAATCATATTAGCTCCAAAAACATAATTTCCTGTTGTGGTTAGTTGGTCTTTGAAAGCAGAATATTCTTCAGGGGTTGGATCAACTCCATTTACTTTTTGATAATTTTCAAGCCAATCATGTTCTGTGGAATTCATATATTGGCGTGCTTCCATTCCTGCCTCATAACCTGCTGAACGTGTTGCTACCAAAGCTACATCCGCTATTTTTCTTATTTTATATGCATTTATAGAAGTAGTTTTGTTTATCTCTCCTATCTTACCTAATACCTGATCACTTACTTTTCTACCTAACGCTGTAGTTTCTGCTTCTAGTAAGGCTGTAGATGATCCTTTAGATAGAGTTTTTGCGGCGTTTAAAGCTTCTAAAGTTTTTGCTTCTCCTCCAGCCCCTTTAACTGTCCACTTTGCTAATTTTGCTAATTGACTTTCTTGTGCTAATAATCCTACTCCTCCTGTTGCAGCTGTCCATATTCCCTCTGAAATAAGTAAACCCGCTGTAAATGATAATCCTCCAAATACTTTATCTGCCCAGAAATTAGTTGTAGCTACCTGACCAAATAGACTTGCATTATTTTCTTGTTCTGTATAATAATTTGGTAACTTGTAGTCAAGTTTAACATTCAAATCATCAAGATAATTATTGAAATCTGTGTTATATGCTTCAGATAAGCTTCCTTTAGATATCCCTTCAACTAAACTGTCAACAACTCCTAAAGTCCCTCCTAATACTGCAACCCCTGTTTTACCAAGTAACTTGCCAAACCCGTTTGTCCATTTTTCAGCTGTTGTTTGTTGTTGTGCAAGTCTTTCTTGGTTATTTGTACCTGGTATAAAATTCTCATATCTTCCTATATATTCTCCATTAGAGAGTGGTGCGTAAGCTTCATTGTAAGATTCATTTGTATAACCTTTTAATGCTCTCGGCTCTTCTTTAAATTGAGATCCAAATAAAGAGGGTGCTTGTGCAAATGGATTTGAAGATAAGTCAGGCTGAACTTCTTTTTTCCTTACATCTTGTGCAATAAAAGTGGTAGGTGTAGTAATAACAGGAGCCACTGTCGCATCTGCTAGTAATTGTGTATCTATAGGATTATAACCTGCTGTAGTTGGTTCTGCCATGAGCTTATTTTAGTCTATTTAAAACTGTATCTATTTCTTTAGGGTTTTGTTGTAGGTATTCTAATACTGCTTCTCCCACTAATATTTGTGGATATTGTTTAATAAATAAAAGAAGTTGTTTATCCATTACTTGTTTACCTGTCTCTGTTTCGCTTAACAATAATGGTGCTCCTCCTTTTTTAAGAGATACAGAAGTTGTCCATTGTCCTTGAACTGGAGTGGCACTAACTGTAAATTTATTGTAAGCGTCTTTTGACATTAATGCTGTTAAAGCTTCAATTTTTTCTGCGGGAATTAATGCTTGTAATTTTTGTTTATAAACTTGATCTGTTGTTGGTTGAGTTAAGAAATAACTTGGATTAACTTTGGAACCCATTTGAAAATTCGCTCCTAATGTGCCTGAAATAAAATTACTTGCTTTGTTTAAAGCTGATTTTTGTTGTATATCTAAAAATTGAATATTTTCATTATTTATAGGAGTGGTGTAATTACCTGCTGTAACTTGTCTGGATTGCGCTTCATTTAAAGCTTGTGAATTTAACACATTATATAAATCATCTCCTCTTTTAACTGTGTATGTTCTGGCACTTCCAAATATCCCTTTCACACCCTCTTTTGCTCCTGATTGTATGACTTCAAAACTTCCATCATCTGTTCTTCTAAAACTAAGTCCTTTTTTGGGATCAAAAGCTACTTCTCCCTCTATTTGAGGAATTGCGTTAATTATTTGCTCTTTTACTTTATCATTAGTAACTGTTGCTAACTTATTTGTTGTTACAATTCCTTTTCCTTTATCAGCTACTGTCTTGTTTCTTCCTGATAAAGAATCTTCTCTCAAACTATTTATTGGGTTATATCGTATACCTGGATTTAAAAATGTATCTGCCATTGAATACTCTCTATCTCTTAGAATCTCCAGTTGTCTTTCAAACTGAGGAATTAATGAAGGATTTTTAATAAGGTTTTCTTTAAGTTTTGACCATCCACCCTGACTATTTACAAAATTTTGAGCGGTATTGGCTTTATTTAAAGCATCTTCTCCTAAGTTTTCTACATTTGCAAATAAGTCGCTTTGACCTGCTCTTTTAGCAGACTCAACGGCCATTTTTAAAGAGTTTATATATTTATCAGGATTTTGTCTAAAAACTGTTGCTGTTTGGTTATCTGCATCTTTTATAACCGTAGCCATATCATTTCTTCTAACATACGCCTCCAACATTTGTGAATACTGATCTGGAAATAAGTTAGATAACCCTGATTTACTAAAAGCTGTTTTTGCGGCAGTTGCTGGGGCATATCCGCTCTTTATAGCTTCTGCATAATTTGCTTGATATGATTTTTTAGTATTATCATCTATTCCCCCTCCTTGTAGTGTAGCATTAGCTAAAGAAACAATCCCAACACTTTCTGTAGCAAAGTCTTTCACTAATGTTGTATATGGATTAGTTTCGTCTACATTTTCTGTAGGTAAATTAGTTAAAGAAACTCCTGCGGCTGACCCAATTGCACCTGTAGCTTTTTCACTTATTTCTTGTTGTAGTTTTGTCATTTCTAAAGCATGCTTTTGTACAGCTCTTGATTCGGCAGAATACTTCAGTTCTAAATCTTTAGCGTCATAAAAAGCAGCATCTGTATCATAAGTAACAGAGGTTTTAGCTCCTGCCATTTTTGCAAAAGTAGTTTTCCAATTTGTAGTTTCTAAAAATCCCCCTATAGAAGCTGAATTATTAGGATCAATACTTTTAAAACTTTGTAAATATTGCGATTTTCTATCTTCTTCTGCTGTTTTATTTCTAAATGCTTGGTTTCTTTGTTCCTGTGTTAAATTTTTATTATTGTAATCTACATTATACTTTTCAATATTTGCATTTAAGTTTTCTTCTACGTTTTTTGTATATGATTTAAATGCTTCCTGAGCCACTACTAACCCATTTTCTCCTTGGTATTTAGCCCAACCATTTATTTGTAATTGTTTTCCTTCTTGTGGAGATAGTATTTGAGGCATATAAGCCAATATTTCAGATTCTGTAAGTCCTTTAACAGAAGTTGTTTTTGTTCTTCTTACGCCATCGCTATCTGTAAATGGAATTTCAACTGTTTCTTCTCCTTTAAGTTCTTTAAACGCTTTTGCTTTTTCCAAGGCCGATTTATTTACATCAATGTAATTCGTATATTGAAGTGCTCCAATTTTATCAACCTTATTACCTTGAGCATCTTTACCTTGAAGATAATTAGCAATTCCTGCTTGTTCTTGTGCAAATGCATAATTTACATCAGAATAACTACCATCATTCTTTTCTCTTTTTTTCTTTATTTCCGCGTCAAAATTACGAATAGATTGTGAGATTCCGATTTGATCTAAAGTATAATCATCAATGGCCATATTAGTATAGGCATTGATTTTATTTGTTAACCCACTTTTTGCCCAATTTATCTTCCCACTTTTATTTACTTCATCAATAAGTCCTTGGACATTTTGAGCGAATCTATCTTTATCTTCTTGGCGTAATAATAGATTTTCCTGCACTTTTAATTGAGCAAGATTATTATTATATTTTTGTAACCCATTATCATATTTACCCTGATTAACAGAAAGCGCCTGATTAAGTAAATTTAGATTTATTGGACTTTGATATTCTTGTGGAGTATCAGGAGTGGATAAGTAAGAAGCCATATATTGTTGTTTATTAAAACGCAAAATCCCACCCTATTTATATAAGATGGAATTGCGAAATTACATTATTTATTTGATATTTGCAAATTAATTATTTTTTGCACTACGTTTAAGCTCTTTGAGCGCCACCAAAACGTTTCTTTTTAGCTTGGACATTGAATTTTTGTAAAGTTTTCTTGGCATCTAGTAATCTTTGATACTCGTCTTGTGGAGCAACACTATAATTAGTGGCTAAATCTAAATTAGTCATAGCAACTCCGTCAGGTGTATACCTAGCATTGTCGTACATAGAGTTTATTAGGTTTACAGAATTTACAGTATTATAATTACCTAAATTCACTTTTTGAGCCGTGTTATAGTAATTTCTAAGATTCTGTTGAGTTATTGCATCGGCTTTTAATATTCTACCTTCATAACTTAATAAATCACTAGCTCTTGCGTCTTCCTCTCTGGCTTGTATTTGTGCATTTGCTGCATTGGCCTGAAATGTAGAAGCTTGATTTTGTCCTGCGACTTGACCCATTACATTATTTAATTGAGCTTGTGTATTAGCCTGTACTTGTGCTATTGCCGAGGCTCTTTGCGCGTCTGGCAAACTATTTAAACTTTCTATTGTGGAAGCTTCTTGTCTTCTAATTTCATTAACTTGTGCATCAGGTGAAACTAATGGTGCTTCAATTCTATCATACCTTCTATTTATTTTTAAAGCGCCTTGTAAACTATCTGGCAATAAAGGACTTTGGTCAGGCAAATTTAGTAAACCTTGTGTGTTTATTTCCTGATTGTTTGCTGTAAATGATGGAAGTTTGTTGGTTGGAGAAGGCTTGGTTGCTAAAGGTCTTGAATCAGGTGTTACTTCTGCAATTCCATAATCAGCTGATGTATCTCCAATAAGACCTTCGATGTTATCTAAATTTTTAATACTAGGAGCAGAAAGTTTAGCTCTTAAAGGGGAGTTTTTTAGTTGTTTAACTGTTAATATTCCATTGTCGGCCAACAGTTGTTTTTCTTCTGGTGTTACTAAGTTAATTTGCATTGAATATCTTCCAGAAGTAAAGTTACCTAGTTTTTCATCATATCCTCTGATAGCTCTAGACTGATCTGTTTCTCCTGTTGTATCTGGTAAAAAAGTCTCTTCTGTTAAATATCTTTGAGCTTCTTTAACTGCATCTGAATTAAAATTATCAGGGTTGTTTATGATAGTTTGAGCTGAGTCTTTCATATTCTCATCTATCAATCTTTGTACATTTCCCACAATTTCAGATTGTTTGTTTAAAGGTACATTCCCTTTTAACTTTACATTTCCTTTCGAATCAACTGTTATCAACTGTTTAAATCCAGGATCCGAGTTAATAATATTTGGAAAATTATTATATAGATTTTGAAGAGCTTCTTGTGATTTAACTATTCCATAGGCCTCTTGATTAGCTGATTGTTGTTCTCGAATATTCTTACTGTAAGGATTTAAGTTACTAGTTACATTAACTGTTCTGTTTCCTCCATTTTGGAATTCATAAAGTAATTCTTTTACTTTTTCTTGCGGAAGATTATATTTTTTAGAATAGCCTATAATCATATCACCATTATAAAGACCTCCATTTTGCATAATAGGCTTTGTAACTTCCTCTGCATTATGGCCTACTTTAGAATCTTCTTGTAAATTAAATACTTCATCAAAAAAGCTTTTACGCGCTTCAATTATAGGTAATTTCTCTTGCTCTAATTCTTGAAATTCTTCAGTTAAGAAATTTACGTTAATTCTAATTGTATCTTCTAAGTTGGGGTTATGTAATAATTTATCTGCTTGTTTTTGAAGTTTTGAGGCTATGTCCTCTTGTTCTTTAAGAATTTTATCTAACCCTGTTTTTCTGTTGAATTTATCAATTACATCGGCATAAGTGTTTGTAGACTTAACACCTAAATCATATTCTTCATTGAATTTTTTAGCGCCGTCTTTACCTATTTTTAAATGGTCGGAAATAATTTGAGAGTCTTCTGGTAATTGTTCTGCTGTAAGTACAACACCACCATTAGAGTGAGTTTCCCCTAATACTTTTTGAACTGTTCCGTCTGGCTTTTTAAGGTACTCGTCAGATTCTAATTCTGCAACTTTTTCTCCTTCTGGAGTTTCAGCTACATATTCGCCTGTCGCTACCTTATTTTCGTCTTTTTTTTTTAATCTTCCACCATTTTGCATTACAGGTTGAGCTTCTTGTTGAGGAGCTTGTCCTTGTTGTAAAGTTGAAACCATTTCTTGAAGTGCGGCTTGCTGTTGGTCTGGTGGTAATTGTTGTAGTTCAGCCATTATTGCTTGTGGGTCTTGGCCTGTAGATTCAGCAAAAGCCATTACAATCTCTTCTGGACTAGGGGTTGCTTGTTGCCCGCCATCTTGAAAATACCCGCCTATTTGTAAAGACTGCGTTGCAGGTACAGAAGCTTGTCTTGCTTTCTGTTGATACTCATTTAAAATATTTTGTCTTCTATTCGCTGTACCTAATCCTGAAACAAGGTTTCTTCCTAATCCTGTTGCTAATTTAGTTGCTGAAACTCCAATATCAAAAGCATTTCCTGTTCCTATACCTTGGCCAAGTTTATAAGCTGCACTAGGGATATCGAATGATCCGTAGGGGTTAAAATAAGAAAAATTCTCTGTTATATTTGGTGTAGCTGTTTGTTGACTGTTAATCGGATTTCCAAATTTATCAAATTGATCTTGTTCATTTACAATTCCATCCCCATTATTATCACCTTGAATATACTCAGACCCTGTATCTTGGACTCCATAAGTATTAGGAGCTGTAATTTGAGGGGGGGCACTATAAGGAGAAAGTTCATTAGGGTTGTAAGTGAACCCGTTATTTGTAGCATTTGGTAAAGGGTACTGTTGGCTTAACTGATTAGAGTAACTATTATAATTATTTGTCTGAAGCGGGTTTTGCTGAGGTTGTAAAGTTATTGGTGCAGGTAGGTATCCTACACTATTAAAATTTTGTGCTGTATTACCACCTATTTGATAAAATCTCTTTTCTATTTTTTTGTTGTTTATTCTAACCATCTTAAATTTGTATTATTTTTTATAGTTCCTCTTAGTCTGCCTTTTAATGTTGAGTAATTATATCCGTATTTTAAAGCTGCGCTTTTTAAACTAGGGAATATTTCTTTTGTTATTATATCTAGAACTCGTTTGTACTTAGGGTTATTTTCTCCTGTCATGTTTAAAAATCTTTTTCTTATATGCTCTTCAGATTGTTTTTTACCTTTAAAGAATAAAGAGGTAGACTCTCTCAAATTTTCTTTTTCCTGTTCACTCAATATCCTTCCTGTAACTCCTTGCCCTCCATCCGTAAAGTTTACTAAAGTTCCTTTACCTAAATCTTGTCGGCCGTATAAAGCAATAAACTCAATTTCTTTTTGTTTTATGAATTCATAGTCATCTGACTCTAAAAGAATTTCAACTTCGTAATCTGTTTGATTAATTATGTTTTTCCAGTATTTATTTCTATTTTTATGCGAAAAGGCTCTCAAGTATTCATTGGAATATTTTCTATAGTTATCTTCATATTTTGTTCCTATTCCTACATAAAATACTTCATTTTTATCACTTCTAATATGTCTGTATAAATAATGTTTACCTATCATGAAAATCTTTTATTTTTAGTTCTTTTTAATTGTGGTATTTCATGTATCACTTTACCTTTGAATTGATACTCTTGGTTAGGATACATCATTTGTCGATTTCCATATTCATCTACACCCAAAATAGGGTAATTGACATTTTTCATCGTAATTAATCCTGAATCAGTTGGGACAATAACTTCTTGTTGAGGATAATCATAAACACCATTCGGGCTTATAGGAATATTCCCACCATTTTGTGCGTAAACAGCGCTAGTTTCTGGGTTATTCTGAGCTATTGTATTTATAGCTTTCACTATTTTATCATCATCGTAAGCCTTGTAAAATATCTCTTCATCTAACCCTTTTTCTTTGACCATTTGTTGAAGTTGTTTTATATCTACTTTTTGTCCTGGTTTTAAACCTAAGTTTTGTCTAAACATGTGAAAATTACCATATGTTTCTTCAGGATGTGATAAGTACTCTCTATCTCTTTTAAATGTCCCTTTCTGTTGGTTATTTACATCTCCTAAAACTCTTTGTAGTGCTGGTGCAACTACAGCATCTATATTGGAGGCATGGCTAAGTTCATGACCTAAAACACTTCTCATATTAGGCGCTTTAGAATATGGAGTAGATTCTCTTTGTCTTTGATATAGTATCTCTCCTGTTTTTTCATTTGTGCCTCTATTACTAGTTTGCTGGAAATATGGACTAGTATACAAAGCGTCTGCTCCTATTTTAGATAAGTATCCAATATCTTCATTAGTTTCCGCCTCTCTTATTGGAGTTCTTAATCCTTTGCCAATAAAATCTTGAAGCCTATTAGCATCTAAACCTGTGTTCTTAGAAAATTTTTCTTTAGTGGCTGGATCAGAATACCAATTAATAAAATCTTGAGAAGCTTGTTGCTCAACTAATTTATCTCTTTTTAGGGGGTTATCTGTAGGTTTTACTGTTCTTACATAATTAGTTTCTCCTTCATTTAGGGAACTTTTTACTTTAATAAGATCGGAAATTTTTCTTTTATCAGATGGCATTCCTAATAACTCTTTAGGAAGCATATTTATTAATCCCGTTTGACCAAATACTGATGACATAGCGCCCCCATTCTGACCATAAACTAAATTATTGTCTTCATTTTGAGCTATGTTATTCATTAACCATATAATATCTTCGTCCTTGTATTGAGTTCTTAATCTATTTTTAATAAAGTCCTTATTATCTAGTTTATTTAAATGCTCCTTCTTAAATTCCCCGTCTTTTCTAGTGTCATAAATATTTTTTTTATACATTAAATATCTTAGTGCGTCTAAATCTGCCTTATTCTCGGTTGGTTTTGCATCATGGAATAACCCATCATAACCGTACTGTTTTATTAAATCATCTTTATCTTCTTGTCGAAAATCTTCATCTATTTGATATCCTTGTAGTCTGTTAAATAACTCAAAATTATCTTTTTCATTTAATTTTACAGCATTTATTGAAGCATGGCTTAATTCGTGAGCTTCTGTGGCTTGAGGATCTAGGTTTTGACCTTTTCTAAACTTATTCTTCTCTTTCTTTTTCTGATCTAATTCATTATTAAGTGTTAACTTATTTGAATTACCATCATAAGCCGAACCTGTAAATGTAGCATCAGGAAAACCTCTTAGATTTCTGTAAGTGTTTTGAATAAAATTATCTTCACTACTTTGATTATATATACCTGTATCTTTAAATCTATTTAAACGAAAATTAGCTACATCCTGAGGAGTTTTATAATCCTGTCCTTCTAATCTTTTTATGTATACAGGGCTTTGTAGATAAGATTCTAAATAATCCTTAGGATTTAATTTATTTTGATTCCTAGGTAATTGAGGTGTTAAATTAGGTATATTATCTTTTTTAATACCTCCACTTTGAAAGTATTGCCCTTGATTATAGATGTCTTCTTGTTGTACTTGGTTAGGATCTACATACTGTACTTGTGAAGCTACTAATAAATCTTGTATGAATCTCTGTTGATTAATTTGTTCTTGTTGTTTGGTATTTAGCTCCTCTTTTGCCTTTTGTACAGCTTCTGTTTCATTTTCTGGCGCTAAGGTAGGCATATCTATAATGGAAACCAAATTACTTACTTCTGGTGTATATGTAATAGGTATTTCATTAGTAGCTGGTGCATAACTGTCTATGGCTCTTTGTGCTGTTCCTTTTAAAAACTGTTGTTGGTCTGAGTCTGTAAGACTACTACCTGATAATTTTTTATAAGTGTTCAATACTAAGTTTTGTCTTTTAGTATCAGCATTAAATTTTACTTTTGGCCTCTCGTAATCATCTGATACAATTCTACCTGTATTATAAACACCTTGTGCTGTTCTTAACTTATCTCCTGCTTTTTTATGAGTGTTATTTAATTCCCAATTTACAAAATCTAATTGGTTATCTAAATCTGTCCAATTAGAACCATATTTATTTTGTAAAGTTTCTAATCTTCCACTGTGCCACTGCGCAATTCCTTTTGATCCTTTTGTATCCGCTGTTCCTAATATAGTAGTATTCAGATTACTTTCTCTTATCAAATTACCAACAATACCCGCAGCTTGATCAGGAGTCCACCCATAACTAAGCATTTTCTTATAAGCGTACTCTTCTTTATTTTGTTGCTTTATTTTATCCTTTATTAGCCCCATATTATAATTCTAAATTTACTTTTGAACTCAAAAGATTAATTGCGTACCTTAGTCTGCTTTCTATAGATTGTTCTAGTCTAACTGTAAAGACATTACTCCTCATCATTTCAAGAGTAGTTTTTCCACTGAATTTTACAATATCTGTATTGATTGTTTTATTTATTTGATTTTTGTCCCAGAGCCAAGTAGGTGAATTACTCTTATGAGAGAGCATTCTATTATAGAAATAGTTAGTAGTATATTCACTTCCCACCTTTGTTATTAAAATTTCCTGATACGAACCATCTTTGGCTGTTATAGGATACTTAGAAATCAGTGAAAGTTGGCCTGTATTTGGTACAAGTCTCAATTCTCCTGAATTGGTAAACGGGGAATATAGCCACATCTTATTAAATGGTTTATCATCTATTTGTGCCGCATCGTACTCATTATGGTACCTACTAACTTCCATTTCAAAACCAACTGTTTTTAACAGTATTTCTCCATATTCTCGTTTCAGCATATACTCGACTAAGAAAGGGTACTTTTTACCGTAAAATACTTGATAACTTCTATTAGTTAATAAGTGTGACCATATTCCTAATTCGGTTGAATCTGAACTTTGATTTATACCTGTTTGGAAATAATTTTGGTGCGGAATGTAATAATTTGGACAATAAGAATACCATCCTACCCACTTTTGCTCTATGGGGGAAAATGCGATTGTCCAGCTAACATCCTGAAAATAATTAGGATCTGTAACTGAAACAGGTGTTTTTACTTTTTCTATGGTCGGTTCAACACTTTCAGTGCAAGAACATTGTGCATTGCCATTTGGGAGTATTATTGTTGTGCAATCATCTGGACAAACAATATCTTCTATAGTGACAACGCAATTACACACAACTTGATCACCAATTGTTTGTTGTGTGCATGTTTCGGTATTTGGACAATTACAGGCCATATTTAATTTTTTAAGGTATTATAGTCCATCCTTTAGCTAAAAGTAATGTCTCTGTATTTGTTCCCGTGATACCTAATGCAGGTAAATTATTATTTGCATTTAGTGTGGCATTATCAGGTGCTAAAGCTATCCAAGAAGTTTCAGTATTCCAAGAAGAAACAGTAATTTTATTATTAGGCAACTCTAATAGAATCAAACTACTTGGTAAAGCTAATGTTGGATTAAACGCTATTATGTCATTGGAATTAAGATATAATTGTTTTAAACTACTTGGTAACGCTATTGTAGGGTTGAATACTACTATGTCATTAACATTTAATGACAAACTTGTTAATCCTGAAGGTAGGGCTATTGTTGGATCGAATGTTACAATTTTATTTGTAGATAACGTTAAACTTTTTAAATTACTAGGTAATGGTAAAGTAGGGTTAAATGTCACAATTTGGTTAGACTGTAAAGTTAAATTTTGTAAGTTAGCAGGTAAAGCAATAGCAGGGTTAAATGTCACAATTTGGTTAACAGCCAGATTTAAAGTATTTAAACTACTAGGTAATGGAATTGTTGGATTAAATGTTACAATTTGGTTAGTTTGCAAAGTCAATACCGACAATCCACTTGGTAAAGCTTCAATAGGATTAAATGTTACGATTTGGTTTGCAGTTAATAATAATGTACTAAGAGTTGCTATACTTATAATATTAACAGTAGTTATATTTCTGCCATTTAAAAATAAGCTTGTTGCATCCGTATTTATTCTAAATCTAACTCTTCCGCCAGTTAATGAAAAATTAGTTATAGTTGCAAAAGTTGTTCCAGATTGCGTTAAGAAAAATGATTCCCAAGCACTTACTGTAGACAATGTTCCCCAATTTGTCGAAACAACATCAAAATTTATGGCTGGCGGTTGAACTGTCACTGTAACAACTGTTGTAATTGAAATACATCCATCAATTGTAGGTGTGATCGTATAAACAGCCGTACCCGAAGTAATTCCATCATTAATTAATAAATCAGTTATTGATGTTCCTGATCCACTTGTTGCTCCTGTAACTCCGCTTTGAACTACTGTCCATGTGAAAAGTGCTCCTAGATCTCCACTTAAAGTGATGTTTGTTGTTTGGCCACTATTTATATTTTGAGAAGGTGGTGTTGCAACTACTGTAGCTTCACAATCACAATCTGCTGGTACTGTCGTTGAAAGTGTACATGTCTGTATATCTTCATCATAAATATATCCATCTGGACACAAGGTTCCTGATAATGTTATTTTTTCACATAATTCTGTTGTTGGATTATATTCGTATCCTATCGGACAAGTTATCTCACTTTCTCCACAGTCTGTATAAAAACCAATATTCTTATCAAATTTTAAACATGGATCAACTTTAGGTATATAGTCTTTTTTAGTTATAAATACACGTCTGAATCGACTATCATATCCCATAGCTATACCAACTCCATTTATTGCATTATCTGTGTCTAAATCGCTTATATTTGCTATTTGAGATTTTAGTATTTTAAATGGAAGATGTTCTTTAAACCAATTTCTCATTCCGCTTGGTTTACCGTTTATTAAACTAGATATCTCGTTCATTCCTTGTCCGCCACTTGGAATCTCAATAACTTGTCCTCTTTTAGCATCTACATGATAATGGCCAAACTCACAACTTACGGATTCTGAACTTCCCGTTCCTCCAAATCCAAGATCTGTTTCTGAATAGGTCATCGGTCTTCTTGCAAAAGCTGAAGATAAATTTCTTGAATCCGCTCTTTTACCATCATCTACAGCTACATCAATAGCATTAAATAGAGAAGTTGCATTTTCTTGTCTAATTAGAATTTGCTCTCTTTCAATTGTGCGGATATCTTTTAGTTTGCCATATTTACTGTCAAACTCATAAAAGTCTAATGGTTTGTAATTTAAGTAAGGATCATTATAATTGTTTTCACTATTATCTGGTTGCGACCACATTATACCATTAGGATTATCATTTCTACAATCGCTTTCTGACTGATCAAAATTATCTGACAATGTTCTATATGCTGTAGTGGTTACAGGTTTAGAGTATATTTGATTATAGAAGAAAAATTCTCCTTTTTTAATTGAAACGTTTTTTTCTTGTGTCCATTCAGATGTATCTCCTGTATTTGGATAAAAGTTTCTTTCTAGTGTTGGTTCGGCGGTTCTATTCCAGGTATTTATTCTAGTTTCAGTTAAGAAATTAGGTACTCCGTAATAATACAGATAAAATTTGCTCGGTGGTCTATAGTAATTAGTTTGTTTAGTTTCACAATCAAATTTTAAATCATAATCTATGTCTGGGAATAAAGCAGACTGTCTTCTATAGTCTGTCATTACTTCATAATCTACATAAAATCTAGGTTCTCTTCCTATATTAGAATAAAATTTATAATTAAATGGAGTTAAACTAGCTAAACCAAATGCTGTGTCTGTAAACAACGGCATTTTTCTTTTAAGTGTGTGTCTGGAAATAAAAGTGTCCCCTCCAAAAATAGATAAGCATATTGTTTTAGGGTTTTTCAAGTCTCCTCTGTATCCTGTTGACAACCATTTTATAGAATTAATTGTACCGTATTGTGAAGGCAAGTAGTTTTTTAAAGCTACGTATGGGTTGGCCACATTTTTCTTTATTACTTTACTTATCCCTGTAGTACAAGCATTATTTTGACTTGCTATAGTTAAAGAAGATGTGTTTGTATCTATTTTATTATTATCAAAAGATACGTATTCTGTAGGATAATTTAGTGTATTAGAAACGCCTAAAGTTAATAAAACAGATTTTTCTCTGTCTAAATTATTTATGCTTATTTTTTCTCCTGTAACATCATCTACTTGTGAAAAATTACCTTCTTTTAAATATTTTGCCGAATATAAAGATCTGATTTGATTTCCATTTTCTTGTAATAATTGCATGTAATTGTACTTAGCACTAGAATGAAAATATGAAGAGAAGTTTTCAGGTTGCCCTAAATCTCTAAATGCTTTTATCCAGTCTAATCGGTGTCGGCCATAATTTACAACTACAGAACTAATTGCTGATAAAGCTCCTGCTATAATAGAAAGTACAATACCTGCTGGATTCACAGATACTACAAATCCTGCTGCAACTCTATAATTCTCTCCTGCATTTGCCAATTGTACTGCTACTTCTGTGGCTACTTCTAATCCTGCTAATAATCCTGCTAAATCTTTTGCTTTTCTTGTTAATATTACAAATTTTGGATGATCTTTTACTTCATTAAAATAACTGTTGTCTGTTTGGCCGAATACATATCCCTGAACAGATAATTCTGTTGGTAGTGTATATCTATAATAATCTGTTTCTGGACTATGATAAGTGAATTTATCATTCTTTAATCCATTGTAAGGATGTGGGATAAATGTTGTTCTGCTTCTATCTGAATAATTTAAAATATCACTTCCTAGATCATTATAAGGGTAATTAGAATAATAAATAGACTGTGTTTTGTCATTGTCATCTGTGTACTTTCTCATATCAAATATAAGCCCCGAAGACATTATACTTCTATCTTGCGCTATATCTCCTCTGAATATTTCATATCCTGATATTTGATTTCTTTTTTCTTCGTTAAGTAGTCCGTTATTAACCGCAATATCTAAAAATGAATTTATTGTGGTTTCATCTATTGTTATTCCTAATGGATATATCACTGAATCACTTTGAGTCAATTGAGGATTTTCATACATAAAAGGACTAACCTTATTATCAGGAAATTTAAAATGTCTTATATTTCTACAAGTAAAATTTACTAAAGGTTTTTCAACACTGTCTTTCTTCCACTGGTAATTGCCTTCTGAATCTAAAATAGGTATAAACACCTCTGAAATAGTTGTGCCTTCTACAAATTCTAATTCAAATTTTTCTCTTTGAAAAATGTTTATATCCGCAGGTTTTATTTTTAAGGTGCTAGAATCATATAAAGAAGTATTATCGGGGTAAATCTCTTGACTTTCCCAATAAGCAAAATCTCCTTTTTTATATGGAGTGGCTATACATGAATTTGCAACAGGTTTATTGAATGTACAAGTTGCCGTGTAAGTTTGTTTTTTATCTATTCTTATAGATTCATAAGTTACATCTATTCTAGAATATTCTCTACTTCTAATAACTACAGCAAAACATCCGCTTAAAGGTGCTGTTCTATATACTGCTGCTGGGTCACAATTAACTTGACTTATGATTTTAGCATCGATAGCTACATAAAAGTTTTGACCTGAAATTTGCCCTATATTTGTAGAAGTTCCTGCTTCATTAGTAATAGTCCAATCTAAAGAGTTATCTGCTTTTTGAAAAAATAGCATCTCTCCTTGCCCTGCATCTACTACTTTAGAATATAAAGGTGTTGTTGAATTACATTTATTATAAATCGAAACCCTGATATTAGTTCCTGCTGAAATATCATCTGTGTCTTGTAGTTCTTTTATTTTAGACACTTCTAATACGAATCTATCTCTGCTTAATATATCTCCCTTAAACCATAAAACCCCTTTGTGTAGTTTATTTGTCCATTCTGCCCCTGAAGCAACTGTGTCTTTTGTTGTTTGTAATTCTGCTATTGTTGACGCGCCATAATAATCATGAAAATATCCTTGATTAAAACTACTTGTAGGTGTAATCTCTGCAATTGCATCAGCGTACGTGCATTCTAAATTTTCAAATTGAAGAGTTCTGTAAAATGCAATACGCGGTCTTGGTGGTATTGCCAATACACATTGCATAAAAGCATTCTCAAAATCTGTATTTCTTTTTGGATTCCCTGTGCTTGTATCTAACTCGTAAATTGTACAAGTTTGCGGAGGTTTTGTTTTAACATATTCTGTTGGAAAAATAGCGTCCACCATAGTAGCAGATTCTCCCACAATTGCTCCTACAATTAATTCTTCATCATCTAATATAGGCGCTTCACAATTATTATAATTTGGTGTGCAATTTAAATTAGTATAACAGTCTATATCAAAATAATTACAGAAAGGATAAGAATTTGGATCGGAAGGAGATGGACAATTTGCATATGTTAAGCAATCACCATTAGTAATAGTATCAGTTATAAAAGTTGTTAAATCTACATAATTCTGAGTTGTTTCTATACTGAACGTTGCGCCTGGCGTAGTAATAACATTTTGATAAACACAGTTTTTTTGAATGTCTTCCTGTACTTCAACTATTTCCAAAGAGTCAGAAGAACAAAAATCTTCATCTTCAGTTGCTGTATTATAGTATTGCCAATATTTAGTTCTGTCTGTTGAATTACAAGCACTTTTATTTGACTCTATAGAAACTCTATCTTTGTTGGTGACAGGCACTTCTATTAAGTCACTTTCTTTTGCATTTCTATTAATTAAAGGAAATAAAGATGTTTTATATCCACCTTCTAATAAAAATCTTATAGAGTAAGGCACTACTTCATCTCTATTGATAGATAAATACAGTGAGTCTTTTACTCCATCTTTATATAAGTCTTCTTTAGCTATATGTGTTTGCCACTTTAAAAAAGATCCTAGTAAATTAACTATAGGTTGCAGGTTTATTTCTTTTTCAGTTGTTATTCCCGCCCCTATTAATGAATTATTACTCTCAGTTAAAAATTCCCAACGTTGGATATATAAATTTTCTCTAATTAAATCAGATAATTCAATTGTTTGTTTATTTTGTTCCCCTCCATAAATAACTGTAGTGTCGTTTATATTGTGGATTCCTTCTACGAAAAATCGTGTCACTCCAACATCCTCTAAAGTTGTTTGAATAACTGCAATTTTATAATGTGTAAATCTTTTATCTAAATTTCCAACTTGAAGTTTAATAGAAAAATTAGTTGGTGTTCCTAATTCTGCTTGGGTTAAAGTGACATTATTTCTGTCAAATATTTGAATAGGATTAGTTATAGAAGTATATTCTGATATTTCATTGCCTAATTGATCTGTATAAGCAATTAAAAACTCATATGTGCCTAATTTAAGTCTTCCTCCTAATTCAATTGAAACTGGAGTTAATTCAGGTAAGTTATACCTTTTAAATATAAGTAATTTGTCTGCGTCTAAACACGTAGGAATTATTTCATCCACTCCGCAATTAATATCTCCTGTTTGTTTATATTGCTGTAAATTATCTAATACTATGTATCTAGGAGGTGTATTGTCATCAGTGAAGTATATTGTTTTACCGCACTTCTCATTTTTAATAACTGTTTTTTTAATCGGTGAGTTAATGGAAAATTGAAATCCTTTTTCTGGTTCCCCAGCTAATATATGACACTCATCATTAAGTAATGTTTCATATGTATTTAATTCTGTCTGCGTAATATTTTCTAATGGTTCCGCTAAATCAAAGTATTTTACACATCCTTCGCAATCATTCTGTAAGTCATCAATATTTTGAATTTGCTGAACATTTTTTATCTGCCCAAATTCTCCCACACCTGTTGTAGGATTTACCAGAAAGAAATATGTTGAGTTGGAATAAATATCATTTGTACCATTAATTACTTTAAATCCTGCTTTAAATCTAGAGGAAAGTAAATTAGACATTTCATTAGTTAAAGTGAAACTTCCTCCATCTATTCCATCAAAAAGGCCATTCAAAAGAGTTGAGTAATCAGCTTCTCCTAAATTATATTGATCTCTATTTAATCCTCTTTGAGGTTGATTGAATTTTATATCTGGTTTAGTCAAAACTGTACTTTATTTTTAATTGTTAACCTCTGCCGAAATTATTGAATTTTCTAAATCTCTTATCTCTTCTTTGTTTTAACCCCTCATCCCAATTTTCTCCTGTGATAGAATTAAACCTTACTTGTGCTAAGGCAGCCGTTTTGTCTTTTTGTGACTCTCCTTTATAAAACTGTAATTTAGTTAGTACGTTTGCGTCATCGTCATTTGCCCAAACCAATTCAAATACTTTTGCTTTTCCTGAGGAAATAAGGTACTTATAAATATTTTTATTTGGGTCTTCGGGTAAAATAATTTCTTCGTCTTCATCAACTAATAGCCCTTGATACCAGATATATATAAACCCTTTTGAAAAATTTGTTTGTAAAGTATTATTTATAATATTTATATGATAAGGTGATGATTTAACATACACATTTTCACATTTTAAATCTAATTTACTTTTATCAAATCCAGGAACTAATTTTAAAATAGTGTTATTTCCATAGTAAAAATTAGCTTTTAAATCTTTATTAAAAAAATAAGTTTTCTCTTCTACATACTTATAATCTCCTTCTAATATTTTTGACCCATTATCCCAAATCTCAGAGGCTTCTTTTCTAACTCTATAAAAATAACTGTTTATTAGTTCTGGCTCGTCACAATCTGCTTCTGGAACACACCCTATTGGATTTGTTTTTACAGCTTTAGTAAGCGAAAAAAAGTTATCAGGTAAAGTAGCTTGCCCGTTTTTAATTTGTAATACATGAGGGTATACTTCCATAACATTACCGCCAAAACCTTTTAGTTCATTTAATAAGAATAGTTTTAATGAGATGTCATCAATCAATCCCATTTCATCGTACATTTTTAAATCTGATGTTATGTCGGCCAGTACATTTTTTAATGTTGTCATTTTAATATTGGGGGATCAATTTTAGAATTTTCTCGGCCATATAAGTTATTCAATAACATAAATGACATTCTATATTTTTTACTTTTTTTTCTAAGTCTGTTTTTTAAACTGTTGATGAGTCGTTGATCAAATGCTTTATCCATAGTCCATTGTTGCATAGAGCTATCTTTTCTTATCGGCATAAAAACTGGACTATACATACATCCCATAGTTTGAAGATATTTACCTTTTACTACATATCCATCAATATAAAAATTTCTTATTTTTCTCTCTGGATGCCTCATCATACAAAAATAACCAAAACCTTCTATGAAGACACCTGCTTCATTTTCTAACATCCTTTTCTTAATTTCTTTAAGGCATTCTCGCATTAGAAAGAATAATTTTTGTTTAGCTATTCGTTTATTATATTTTGTTTTCTGTCTGTAAAACTTATGTGCTCTAGGAGAAAATATTAATTCAGATTTTAGAAATTTAGTACTTTCTTCGTACAAAGGTTCAGGAAGCTGTCTTGTAGGGGGTATTTGTTTTTTATGATTAGTGCATCTAAACACCCTTTTTACAGCATCTCTTTTTAAATATTTCTTAGCCATTAGGATTTAAATTCGGATTTGTATCTTCTTGAATTTGCTTAGTTAAAGATAACTGTTTTAAAGTATCCTGTATCACCACTTCTTCCATTTTATTAGGGCAAATAAATTCAAAATCCCACACAGAGTCGCATTTATTCTCACTGCATTCTGATATTTGCTCTAACTCATATAAGTCCTGAGAAATCAGATATAAGTTTCCTGTGTAAAATTCATAATCTGGAATGTAAACATATCCATCTTTAACATAAAAGTATTTCTTATTTGTTTTTCCCGACCTTTGTTGATTCTTTCTGTACTGTGTGGCAGTTATGGGGTCAAATGTAAAAGAGCCATCAATGCTTGTAATTTCTTTTAATGTGTGTCCATACTTAGACCAAATTAATTCTGGGATTTTATCTACACTTCTCATTAAAGTTTTGCAAGTTTTAAATTCAACTATTGGGCATTTTATAATATCAATGCTTTTGAATTTAACACAAGGTATTTCTTTATAAATATTTGCTTCTCTGTATAAGCTTTTATCATTTAACTTCTGACTAATATAGAATTTTGCTTTACTTTCTAAAGTAAATAAAACAAGTCTTCTGCTAATTCTGCTATCTTTTGAATTAGCCTTTAATGTGTCAAGTACAATATCTGTGATTTCATTATTACTCATGTTGCAAATTTAGTGATATTTAATTACTTTAACAAATTACTTAATTTTAAACAAAAAGGAGAGCATTTCTACCCTCCTCGTTGAATATAGGATGACCAAAAACCTATATTTTTAACATGTATCCCCTTCTCCTTGCACTGACCCCACACTACCTGTTGTGGTATTAACAAACATAAAATATCGAGGTGTCGTTTCAGTTCTTATATATGTATAGGGAACTGGTATTGTTAAAGCAGGATCTGTAAATACACCTGTGACTGACAAATCTCCAAAATCTCCTACATAATATATATTCCCTCTTAATATAGGGGAACTTATATCAACAAATCCTCCAGTACACACATATGTTCCTGAATAATAAGCTGATGTATTAACTGGCGGAGTTTCATTTTCTGTTTGAGTCTTAAAAATTAGTTTTTTTATATTATTCATATATTAAGCTTTAGTGTCAGCAATCAGGTCAAAAGAGTTACTTGTACCTATTTGTTCTAGTCCTACAGCATAACCTTGGCCTTTAATTTTTAAACCAATTGGATTAGTTATAGTTGTTCCAGATCCTACAAATGTTACGTCGGCTGTTCCTTTTTGGGTAAACCCTGCAAAGAAGTTTAAAGGTAACCCTGCTGGAACTGTAATTGTGATTGGTGTTGCTCCATTATTAATTTTAATACTATAGTTGTTATCTGCGGCCAATACAGTGTAATTTGCAGTTATTGCTTTTTGTAAGTTAACTGTTTCTACAGTATATGGAGTTGCAGTAGTTCCGTTTCCTGTCACTACTGTAGTTATCCCGCTATTTAATTTGGTTTCAGATCCATCTATAACTTGTGTGTTACTTATTACAAATGGTGATCCCGATGTTCCCGCACCTGTAACTGAAATATTCGTTCCTGCATTTATTACCGTAGAAGCTCCTGTGGCAATTGAATTAATTATGTAAGGAGTCGCTGTAGTTCCATTTCCTGTTATTGTTACATTAGTTCCTGCATTTACTTTGGTTTCGGAGCCATTAACTGCAATTTGGTATGGAGTTGCAATTGTACCATTACCTGTAACTGTAGTATTTGTTCCATTAGATATCTTGGTTTCGCTCCCATCAATTGTTGGTATTTGATCTACAGTTGCTAATACTCTTGTTCCTGATCCTGTTCCATTTGGAAATAATAAATTGACATCATTATATAGAGGAGTTTCAAATCCCACTCTAATTTTTTTATTATTAGCAAAATCAATCTGTTGTCTTAATTCAAGAATACCACCACTTAATGTTACACTTCCGATATCAAAAATACCATCGTGACCATAAGAACCTCCCATTTGAACAACATTTCCTCCAACATCAAATCCTCCAGTTTGCATATTTGCACCTGGATTTATAGTTATTGAAGCTTTAAAATATTGATCTGTCATTTCATATGAACCAGTAGTTCCTTGAGTAGCAGTATTACCAGTATCCAATACACTTTGTAAATCTTGTAGTTCAGGTAAAGAAACGGATAACTGTATTTCATTAGTACTTGGAGTAATTACAATTGATCCATCAGATGTTATTGTTTTTAACTCTTTTCGTCCGATTCCATCAACACCTTTATATATTTGAGCCCCTGTTCCTACATTAATTAAATTAATAGATGCGATTAGTTCTGCAATAGCTGTACAAATGTACTCGTCAAGCTGTTGCACAGCCTCTGTAAAAACTGTTCCTGCTAAGACACCAGAACATTCTAAATCCTGTGCCAAAACAATACAATCTGTTGACAAATCTACAACTGGGCATGTACAAGGTTCTGGAGGACAAAGTGGATTACAAAGACTGAATGTAGGCTCTGGTTGACATCCACAATTATTTTTTTGGCAATTAGTGCACATAAATTATTATTGTTATGCGTTCTCTAACGCGGTTATTCTTGTTTCAAAGTTTGCTCCTTGCGCTTCTAAAACTAGTATTCTATTTCTTGCATCTACTAATGAAAGTAAATAAGCATCTAATATTTCTGTTAATGTCGAGTTTGGAGGTAGTGATAAGTATGTTATAGCGGCGGATTTAATGACACAAGTAGTACTTATGTTTTCTCCGTGGCACTCATCTTCTATTAAAACAGGTATTATTGACTCTTGACAGCTCATATTTTTAAATTATCCATTATTTATACAAATTTTTTCTGCTACTATTTTCATCCAATCTCCTAATGTTAAAATAGAATTATCACATGGATCAACCAAACAACCTATTACATCTATACATTCTCCAATTGGTTTTGAACAAATAGGTTCTGTTTCTAGTTCTGCTATTCTTTCTTGCAGGCCACAAATGACTTCCTCAAATTTAGCTAAAACATTTTTTACAATTACTTTTCCTTCTTCGAGTGTATATGAAAGACATAACTCTCCCAAAGCTGATAAATCTATTTCGGTCTTTATTTCTCCTACTTGGTCGTATAAATCCTGAGTTACTTGTTCTTGATCTAAACATGTTTCTTCTACTAATTCTGATTGTGAGTTAGGAGTTCCTTCGAAGTCTATACACGCTGAATTTTTTCTTGCCCCACATGTATTACTTATTTTATTTCCGCAATTTTTTGCCATTGTTTTATTTTTATTATGTAAGCCTCTTTTTAAAATATCCAGTTAAAGTTTCTATATAAGTGTCTCCTACAGCAACTATTCCACCAGAAGCCGCGTCAGTATCATTTGCATAAGTTTGCATATTTGCAGTACTAATACCATAAGGCATGTTATTGCTGTTTTTAATACCTATATTGTTTACAAAATACGATTTTGAAGAATATGGTGTAATATTAGGAAATGTTATACTTGTTGTAGCGTCATTAATAATTCCATTCACTTTAGTATAGCAGTTTACGACTTGTAATGATTTATCATTTGTAAAATTAATATCTAAAAAATCACAAATAACCGACCCTGTTGAAATCTGTATATTCAAGTCTATATAAAATCTATTTGAAAACAGAGTACTTGTGCCTTTTTTAAATAATGTTCCAGATGAACCAAAACCAATAATATTACTATTTGTTAATTTAAAACCACTCCAATTTCCTTCTAACGTCATTCCGTCTGACAATCCGTAAAACCCACATGTTGTTCCTGTAAATTGTCTATACCCACTTAAAGTGCCTAAAGAAGACCCTGACACGCCCTGAAAATTAACGTCATTCAGCTCTATTGCGTGAGTACCATTTGAGTCCACTAGATTAAATACCGTTCCTTGTCCTGGAAAATATGAAATATCCTTGGTGACAAAATTCCCACTATTACCAGCAGGACTTATAAAAATGCTTTGTCCCGATATGTTTTTACTAATTGAGGAGGTATCAAATCCATAGCCCCCTAAATCTAAACCTGTAATTGGAACTTGGATGTATTCCCCAGAAACCAATACTAAATCCCCGTCTATAATATATTTTATAGACGAACTTAATACCTTATTTATAATATCTATTTTGTCTCTAACTATTATTTCATTTTTTTTCTCTTTGAAAGTTAAACTAGAAAATATCAAACTTACATTTCTACCTATGGAAGTTGCATTTGTAGCAAATGATCCTGTTTGAGTAATTTTAAAATTATTTCCTGTCGAGTTTACATTTTTAAATATTTGAGAAGGTGTATCTTGTGTAATAACCGAATTAAAAATTTTAAAATCAATATCACCTTTGTTTGGAATATTTTGAGCATCTATAAAAGTAGCAGGCACATTTATCACACTATTTTCCAGTACCCATACAACTGATGTATCGACACTAAATTGAAGTAGGGGTAATTTTCCGCTAAAATTTCTTAGTTTAAAATTACATGCTCCATCTATTATTGTTATTGGCTTAGAATCAGTAGTTAAATTACCCTCAGTATAAAAATTCTTACCTGTACATATTAAGTCTAAAAGATTTGGAATTTTAAAATCATATAGTTTTAACACTCCTGTACCAACTCCACTAACAAAATATAATTCCCCAGAACTGTTTTGATCTATACCTCTTACCGTGATATCAAACATACTGGGTGAAAATTGATTATATATTAAACTTCTGCCAGTAATTGTAGAATATAAAGTGTTTATAACTATATAATTATTATAAAACAAAGAAAGTGTTCCTTTGAAAATCTCTAATCTATCAATATTTGCATCCAGAACCGAACTTGAATTTAAGGGACAAAACAATTTAGCAACATAATTCATTCTAATTGTAGAGATCTCTATACTTGTTTTACTGCTTACAAAGAAATTACCATCAAACACACCATTCGCTTGTATGTTTAATAACGTACAATTAATATTTAATTCTAAAATTCCACTGGTAAAATAAACAGCGCTGGATAGAGCGTTATTTATAAATCTAAATTCACAATTAGGGGCATTAAATGTAAACTTTTTATCTGACGACATACTGGATATAAATCCACTAGATATTCCTGAGAAATCAAATATACCTGTGTTGTTACATTCTATTATTATATTCCTATTAGGTATTACTGACATTTGTCGTGTAACATTTAAATCTATATAAGATATAGTCCAGTCTGTTCCGTCATCTGTTGGGAGGGAATTATATGCAGCCGAATCCGTTTTAAATGGTCTTGACTTATTTTCTATTTGTCCAGTAAAGTCATCGCCATTAACAGTGTCTATAAACACGGTAAACGGTACCAACGACTCTATATTTATTTGTTTTGTACTAAGGTCAAACCCAACTCCTCTAAATCTAATGTAATCTGTTATTGTAAATTTCTCAACTCCTAATGTATCTTGAATCGAAATTTCATTTGTAATTGGCGTAGGGGTTTCAATTACATTTCCAAAAACATTTATAAATGAGACACCAACTGATCCTGCGGGTACATCTGGTCTTGGCGCACTAATTAAATCCTCAGTGCCGATAAGTTTATCTAAGGTATTGTTTGACTTAAAATAAATCAAATCAACTCTTTTATGATTAGTCGTTGAAGTAGCCGTAATAGTTGTAACAAACTGAGCAGGATTTGTTCTCAGAGTCTTGTTAATTAAAGCTGTATACCCTAAAGCTGGGTAGGTAAAAGTATTTACTGATCTTGTAGGAGCTATAGCCGAAATTAATTGATCTGGAACAAAAATTGCATCAATTGCATCAGATAATGTTTGGGCTGTGCCAATGTATCCTCCTTTATCTAACTTAGAATCTAAAGAGCTCTGTAAATTAACAACTGTTGAAATAGCTTGTGTTCCTGTATGATTAGCTCTATTTCTATTATTAGTGTCCCTTGTATTTAATTGAGATGTATTTTCAAAACCCGCATTATTTACAAACTCTGTTAAGTTTATATTATCTGCTAACTCAGTTGGTGTTATTGAATTTGGTTTTACAATTGCAGATATACTTGGAGTTAAATCATCATAAGTTATATCAATCGTATTACTATCTATAAATATATTACCTACAGCATTCTGTGCTTCTTCATCCGTATATGGTATTACATCTCCGACAAATAAGAAATCTCCATCAGATAATTGAGAATTAAATTCAGCTTTTGTATTTGGTAAATCTCCTGGTTGTAATGCGGAGTTTATTGTGCTTAAAATACTAGATTGAATACTAACTTTAACATCGGTTGTGCCTATTACAGATATAGTACCATCTATATTAAAAACACTTTGTACCCCCCCTGATGAAGCATCATCCTTTAAAGGGTAAGGTATTCCATTTATATCTGTTATATACGTAGAAATAGCTGAATCTCCGTCTGCCTTTATGTATAATATAGCATCGGGAATCGGTTTCGTTGGTAGAGCTTTTAATTTGTAATTTTTAACTTCTTTTGCCATTTTTTATTTTTACCACTCCGTACTTTTCCAGTCGTAGTTATTATATATATTTGTTACGTTTTTTGGACAACATTCTCTAAATAGTTTTATTTTTTCCATATCACACCTCTTAGGATTCCCTAAAGTACCATTTATTTTTTTCCAAACCCATTCTGACAATTCACAATTTTTCATTGAAAAAGTTTTTATATATAGTCTATAAAATGCTAGCTTATCCTTATTTGCGCCTTCCCCTAACATAAAATGATCTTTCAAATACTGTTTATCATTTTCTTCTAGTAGGTTTTGTTCCCATTGTAATAAGTAATTTACAATATTTATTTTTTCTAAACTTTCTTGTCCCATTACACTACTGTTTTTAAATCACCTGCTGGAGTTTTATACCACCTACTTGTTTCTAAACCTCCTAATATTGCTGAAGCATTATCTGCGAAAGTAGGTAAGGTAATACTTGTGCCGTTTAATATATTGTAAACTTCACTAATAGTTGCAAATGGATTTAGTTCACTAGGAGAATTTGAATTATCCAAAGCATCTATTTCATCTTGCGTTAACTTAGACCCTTCTGACCTGTTATATAAATCTAAAAGGATTGGTTTTAGTTTTTCAGGTTGATTGAACCAAATTAAATTTTTTATTTTTTGCAGAGTTGTCATATTAGCATTTTTGTTTATCAAATAGGGAACTAGCTTCTTGAAAATATCTGTCAGCCTTGACAAAATCTCCTAATTTAGTCCATGATTTAGCAACAGATAAAAATTGATCTATTTTTTGAAAAGGTTTTATTTGTTTTTCTGTTTGATCTGTAAAATCAAAGCCTATTTGAGTTAGTGACTTTGCTATTTCTAAGTCTATTTCATCTGTTTTAAGGTAATATTTCTCTTTCTCTATATCTTCATACCCGCTAAGTAATTTAATGGTGTAAATGCCATCAGGTAAGTTTACATAAGTTTCTTTTGTACAATCACCTTTTAAACATGATATTCCTAAATTATGAGAGTTAAAATTATTTACCGCCCACTTTTTAAAAGAAACTGTTTTGTATTTTGAAGAGCCTGGAATTTTTATTGATATGTAACTTGGTTTATTTTCCGCATATAGCCAATCGCTTGTATCGGCTACGGATAAAATTTTTGCATTACCTGTTTCAAAAACTTCAAAATCTATATGTATTTTACCTACTGTTTCCATTTTAGTATATTTCTGTACCAGTTACATAAGTTACTGATGCTGTTCCTGTTGTTGTTGTTCTCAATCTCACTAAAGCGTTTGCTGGTATAATTCCGTTTACTGTGCTTGTTTGTCCACTGGTTATTGCTACCGCTACTGCTAATGCCACAGAACTTAGATTTCCATTTTGTGATGGTAAAAGCCAAGTCGTTCCTCCATTAGTTGAATACTCTAAAAATACATTCGCTGTTGAGCTTCCTGCTAAAAGTGGATTTGTCACCGTAACTGTTAAAGTGTAACTAACAACTGCTTGTTTTGTAGAACTTATAGTGAAATTACTGTTTAATGTCTTACTTGTTATTATATTTATATTTGGCTCAATATAACCTATTGTAAAATTTGGATAAGTGCCTGTTATTGATATTCTATTTCCTGCGGTTAATATTACTGTTTGATCAGGAATAGTATTTGTTACTACGTTGCTTACTATAGATATTCCTGTACCTGCTGTGTAAGTATTACCTACAGTTAAATCTCCTGAACCTAGAAGTGTATTACCGTTTACAGTTTTAATATTTGTACCGCTTACTAAAGTGTTTTGTTTGGCATTTAATGCTGTTTGTGTGGTTGTACTTATTGGTTTATTTAAATCAGACGTGTTGTCTATATTACCTAATCCTATATCTGATTTAGTAAGTAATATATTTGAAGTTAATGTAACTCCGTTTATTGTCCTATTGTCTGGTACAGGTGTATAGCCTAATGCTGTTGTCACTTGCCCAGAAGTTATTCCAGTTAAGAAACTACTTGGATTTCCTGTTAAAGGGTAAGCATCTGTTATTGCATATCCACTTAATGTTGTTGGTTTAGAAGTTAGTGAAGAAAATGAATGAGTGTGACCTAATAAACTCCATCTTGAATCTCCTAAACTATTAAAATCTGTTATACCATATCCCGATATTGTCGTTGGTTTTCCTGTCAAACTGCTAAAAGATTGAGCGGGTACGCTGGTTAAATATACACTATCGTTTGTCCACTGAGATATATTTCCACTTTTATTAGTCAATGTATTAGTGGAAGATTGTGTTATATATCCATTTCCATTTACTAGCTGATTATTATTAGTTGGAATTGTTGGTGCTCCTGTTAATTTACTATAAGCTAAGTTTACAATCCAGATTGGGTCAGAATAAGCTCCTGAAATTAGAGGGTATAATCCTGAGTGATTTCCCCATCCAAAAGCTGTTTGGCCGTTTAATATTCTCGAATCATTTCCCTCAGTTGTTGTTCCTGCCGTTATCCCAAAATTCTTATTGAACGCAGTATTTTTTGAAAATATGGGTTCATATAATAAATCATTCTGAGCTTTTGTTCTATAGTTACTTGCCACACCTGTCCAAATCGGATCTGTTTCTATAAACGATGAAATAAAACCTAGTGGGTTAGAAGCATCGTAAGGGACATATCCTAAAGCTGCAATAATTAAAGCGGTATCTATTCCAATGTCTACTTTAAACCATCTTCCTGTGGGGATTCCATTAACTGTTGGTTGTACTATTTGGCTATCATCTGGTGTTGCGGTAGATAAATTATCCCAAACATACACTGCAAAAGCCTCCACTGTTGGATAATTTAGTCCTAAAACTGTTGCCATTGTGGTATTTGTTGAATTACCACGTCTTGTCTTTAATTCTACTAAATTCTCTACTGAGATTATAGAGTATGCCATTTAAAAAATTATATTTATTTAAGTTATTTAAGTGCTATCCAGTTAATTTCTAAACTCCCTGATAATGGAGGATTTTCATAAGTTATTATTATATTTGTAGTATTCCAAGTTGTATTAAAAACATCAAAGTTTGTAGAATCTCCTCTTCCTGCATACGCAAATACGGGTAAAACCCCTAATCCATGAGGAATACTGTAGACTGTGGAAGCTCCGTCTAAAATTATGTTTTGCATCCCTTGATTTCGTGTTAACACTATTACAGGATTTGATGGATCTGTATTATCTACTCCTGTGCCTGTAACAGACTGAACTCCTGGGGCTGTCCCGCCCCCATTAAAATTTCCAGTATTCTGTCTATAGAATTCTTCAAAATCAATTTGAGTGTAAGGACTTCCATCTTCTTCTAAAAGTTGTGTAATTAATAAAGGTGTATCACTATTCCAATCTTTAATATTAAAGAATCTATAGTGAGGCTTATTTAAGTTAGACTTACCTACTAGAACTTCTTTTACAAATCCATAGAAAGTTTCTTTAGTAAACTCATTTGAAAGAACTATGTAATTGTCTTTTCTATAAAATTTATAATTGTCCATGTTTATTCTGAAATTGTGCCAGAAGCTTTTAATTTTGTAATTATTTCATCTATCTTAGCCTCTGCATTATCTAACCTAATTTCTACAGCTGTTCTTTGTGCATCTACTGCTGTTCTTGCTGCTGGTAAATCTGCAAATGTTGCAGGTACTGCTGGAAGATTAGTTGTAGGTGTTATTTTATCTATTGTAGCTGAAGGTTTTGAAACACTATTATATAAATCAGTAAACAGTTTTTTTAGTTTGCTTGCAGAATTATAATTATATAGTCTGTTTATTTGTTCTACTATTGTCATTATTTTTGTTTTTAATTTTGTTTATATATTTTATTGCTGAAATTATAAAAAGAAGGTTCACTGTTATGTAGTCATTTATAGTTACATGCTTAATATCAAAAAATAATCTGTCTATAATATCTTGCAGTAAAAATAAGAGTATTAATTCTGATAGTAACCAGTATTTATCTCTGATGGATTTAAAAACACTTAATAATAAAAACAGCATTGAAATTCTCTCCACTATCACAAAGTACTCATACCAAACTTCTATATTATGTCCACAGAGATATCCACTTATTTGTTTACAGGAGACTAGGGTGATCAAAGATAAAATTAATAAACTAATCTGGCTCTTTGTCTTTAGGTGGTTTAGGAGGCGTTGGTAAGCCTGTATCAGCCGATTTAGGTTTATCATCTACTTTTTTAGTTTTTTTGTTTTTAAATATAATAATTAATGTTGCAAATATTAATGCTATAATCCCTAATGCTATGTATTCGTTCATTGTTTTATTTTTTATGCTTTTGCTAATCTGTTTGCGTAATCGAATTTTTTATATTGTGCTCCATTATAATAATAAGCAAATGTTTCCCAGTCACTTAATTTTAAAGCTTTGTACATTTTTGTATTTGATTTTATAAATCTAAGACCTAATCTTAATTGATTTAACTCAGATTCTTTTGCATAATCCCACATGTCCCCAACTGTTTTAAATCCTAATAATTTATAATGAAATCCCATCACTTGCATCAACCCCACAGAAGTTGATTCCATTGCCGCTTCTTTGTTTTTAGAAAAAGCATCATTAAATGCAATCCACTCAGCTGTTTGTTTTTCTACTTTATTTAAACTCCATAATCCACTTGGTGTATAAGGTGCCTTTCTCTTAAACCAGGAGGGTTCAAATTGAATAATAATCTTTCCTGTTTCTTTTGAAAACCCTTGACCGCCCGATTCTACTTTAACAACTTTTTTAATGTTAGTAGCAGGAACATCAAATTCTACTGCTAATTTTTTATAATCCTCTTCTTTTATCATTCTTCTGCTGGTATTTCCTTATTTAATATCTTCTTACTAACTTCCGTTATTCCTAATAATGCTGTTAAAAATAAAAGTAAAGAATTAAAGACATCTATTGCATAGTGATTCACTTCTTTCTGTAAAATTTTATCTGAAATTACAATGAAAGTCCCTAACAATAATACAAAAATAAAAGTGACTAGGATGGTTAGGCTTTTTCTAGACCAAATCCCATCTTTATTTTTTAGAGTGTCATCTATTAGTTTCATATATTCCCGTTTTTAATCTCTTCTAATTCTTTTCTGATTTCTTTATTTTCTTTGTGGAGTTTATCGTGATCAGATTTTAATTTTGTATAATCCTTCTCAAGAGTTTTATATTTAGCTTCATAGGATTCTGCTCTTTCTTCAAGTATTGCATTTCTTAAAAGCATTTCGCCATACTTGTGAGTCAAGTCAGCATTAGACTTTTCTAGACTTTCAACTCTCTTAGTAACATCATCAATCATCTTTTTGTAGATATCTACAACTTGAGACGCTAAACTTACTTCATCTGTTTTTTCTTTAATGTCTCTAGACTTTTTTGCTGTAAACCACGCGGCCACAGGTAGTGCAACTAAAGAAAAATCCTTCCAATAAAGTACTATATTTTCTATCCAATTCATTGAGTAGGTTTTATAAAAAAGGAGAGAAAATTTTAGCCTTCTCTCCTTTGATCATTAATTGGAAATTATTTATTTTGCAAATGCTTGTACAGCGTGTAATTGAGCTGCTGAGGCAAGTTGGTTAATAAGGGTCTCTACTGCGGCTTGTCGGCCAACTTCAACAATAATATTAAGATTTGTTTTAACTGAAGAATGTGGTAGCAATTTGTAATAGAATTGAGGTCTAATTGTAATTGTATATTGAATATACTGAGCTAAACCTCTAAGTCTTGACTCTTGTCCCCATAACCATTTACCGTAGTTATTACCTACAAATCTCTCAACACCATCTAAATTGTATCTGGCCTGATCTTCTCTGTTATATAAGTAACCTCCTAGTGCTTCTGGATCTGCGGCAATAGATAATACTTTTACTTTGAAAGGAAATTTACTTGATTCCCAGTTCTCTGCAATGTATGTTGCTTGACCACCTGCTACAGAAATACGAGTAGAAGTTGCGTAAAATGGCATATCATCTCTGTACTCTTCTGATCCTGACATTGTAAAAGGTTTACCTCTGAAACGGATACCCATTTTTGCTGCTGCATCGTACTCATCAATAGCTGTTTCCCAAACATTTAAACCGTAGTTTTTAGGTGCTTCTGCTGTAAATAGAGCTCTGAACTCGTCTGAACACTCTTCACAAACAATATTTGTTGGTACATTAGTTCTATAAGTAGTTTGACATAAAGAACTTATTTGTGCTCCTGATCCCACTGCTGCTGCAACTGTACCTGCCAATGTGCCTGTAGCTGTTGCGATAGAGAATCCTGGATATGTTGCTGATGGCGCTACTAAAATAATTGTTGCTCCACTAGACGTTATCGTTCCTCCTGTTGCTAATTCAATTGCGGCTTTATTAGCTGTAATAAAGTTAGCGGCTGTAGTAGCTAAATCTGTAGCAAATGTAGCTGTATAAGGAATACCGCCAATTGTAATTGTAGCTGTCCCTGAAGTACCTGTTAGTGTTGCTGTTCTTGATAAATTAACTGTATCAATTGCAATTGTTAAATCAGGATAAGCTTCTTGTAATTCTGCTATAATATCTCCACCACACTCATCATCTGCAATTGTGATTGTATATGCTTTAGTAGTTGATTGACAAATATCTCCTAATACCCACGCAGTAGAAACTGTAGTTGCATTAGAACAAACTGCTTGAACTTCTCCTGCCAAATCAAATACCGCTGTTGAAGCTGGTGCAGAAATAGCTCTGAATGTTGTAATTTGTGCGTCTGTTAACTCTGCTGTTACCACCACTGTGTATGTTCCTACACCTGCAACTGAACCACCAATTTTAACTGCTGTGCCTGATACAAATCCTGGTAAATCATCAATTGTAGTTACTAAACTTGCTCCGTCATCTTCTAAAGCAATAGAATAAACAAATCCTGCTGCAATTTCTGTGTATCCTGCTGGGCAAGTATCACATCCTTTAATTTTAGAAGCTAAACTTGTTGTATAAGCAGGAATTGATGTTCCCACTGGAGCTTGTAAAGTATAAACTGTTTGATCACCTGAAACTTCATCCGTTCTTACAACTTTATAAAGTGGGTATTGTGCTTGTACTCTGGCCAAGGCTGTTGAATCTCCATTATCAAATAAAGTTAAATTGTAATATTGATAATCAACAGTATCTTCTAATGCTCCGTTTAGACTATTAACAACTAATGCGTCAACATAATCTGTTACAGGTACACCACCCAATAATTTTGTAGCGTTAAATTCAGCCACAGCTCTTTCAACTAGTTCTTGCATTGTAACTACACCATTGGCGCAATCAATACATACTCCGTCATCGTCAAGATAAGGATATTGTAAATCTAATCTAATAGTTGTTTCACCTTCTTTATAACCTAAATTATACATTGGATCTCCGCAAAGAGTAATGTCAATTCCTGTAGAAGTTCTTTCTCCTATTATAATTTCTGTTCCTGGTTTTCCATTGTATCCTATGATAAAATCATCTACTTCGATACCTGTTCTATTTGGAACCTCTACTCTAATATCCTCAATATCTGCAATTCTGAAAGTCTGGCTCTCATATGCTTTATTTGTAGTGTATTGAGACACTGGTTTGTCGAACGCTCCTACAAGCAAATCGAATGATTTATCTTTTGATTGTCCTGTGAAAGTTGAGTAAACTTTTCTTCCGTTTTGTGTAAGCTCTTTATTATCGTTACTAACAATGGCTAGTACGCCATTAGTTACATTTAAAGAACCACCTGTTGTTAGAGTCTTACCATCTAGGATGAAAAAGTCTCTCTCTAATGCTCCCGCTGTTGCCATTCTATTGTTTTTTGTTTAAATTAATTTTTTGTTATTGCGTTTTGTTTTTCTGCTTGATATTTTGGATCGTCCGTATTCAATAAGAATTCTGCTGCCAATAAATCTATTACTCTATTCATAAATTTATCGTCGAATTCTGGATTATTTGAATTAAACTCACTCTCTGGATTTTCTGGGTCTTTAAGACCAACTTGTATTGGATAACGATAGTAAGAAAGATTTGCTCTATCGATGGTGAAGTCATCTGAAGTGTAGATAATGATTTTATCAGATGCTAAATTAAAAGGTGTTTCTCTGTGCTTGAAAGATGGATTGTTATTAGAATCTCTGAGTATTCCATTAGTGTCATCATCTTTAATTTCGAAGCAATCTACTTTTTTTCTTTCGCAGGTATCTTTAGTGGCCGTGCAAAATAAGTTAGAGAAATCAAAATAGTCTTTAGGTAGACTGAATTCTGTGAAGTCTTTTAGTTTTTTTGAAGATGGTATAGATAAATCATGAACTAATATTTTCTGAATATATCTTATATCATCTTCAAATTTCCTGTCTAGAAACACTTCTATAAGCCTGTTAGTTACATTATTAGCTAAAACGCAAAACCTTCCTTTATCTAAACTGATCTTATCGGTGGTGGCGTTCTCATTAAGCTTTATAATTGTACTCTGGTAGAACTGTTCTGTTGTCATGTTTTTATCCTAATGCGGCATATACTAATTCTAATAAACCATTGTCTTTTAAAATATTTTTAGCTGCGTCTTTTAAATCTTTTCCTAATAAATGGTCATTTAAGTAGAAGCCATTCATTCCTTTAATTACTTTCTTACCTCTTTGTAAGTGTTTTAAATCTTTAAACATTACAAGCTCTTTTTTACCAGAATCAGATTCATAGTAATTAGCATAAGTTTCTAGGAAAGCTTTTGGATTTTGATTGTCATCTTTAGAAAGCCATGTAGTAAAGATATCGTTAAGAAGTTCATCTCCACTGTCAACAACTCCTGTAATTCCCATCCACTCCAGAATAGCTGTTAATCCTTCTTTATCAGTAGATAATAATGTAATGAATTTAGTAGTTGCCTGACTAATTTCTAATTTTCTTTTTTGGCCGACATCAACTACAGATTCTTTATTCTCCACTGCATATTGTGCTGACCCTTTGTAGTAAGCTTCACTTTCAAATTCAATTGGGCACAAATCCCCTTTAGAAATAAGGCAGTATAATTTGAATAATTGAAGCGGATCAGAAGTATTATAACTATTATCTAGCTCAATGTTTTCTGTAAAATTATCCCAAAATTCAAAATTTTTAAAATCTAAAATTTGATCTTTAGTGTAAAAATCTAAAAGTGGGTTAATAATGAGTTTTGTAATATCTTGTAAAGCTACTTTTCTTAAACTTTCGTCTGGATATAATTTAGTAAGAATTCTGGAGTTGTGGGTGATACCTACATCGTACATGTTTTTCTCACTATCGAATGTCGCAACTCTAACTCTATTATAAACATTGGGATCAATAATTTTTGTAGTTCTCATTTTCTGAAAACCATCTAATGCGTCCGCATCATACATTGGAATAACTTGATAAGTATAAGGTTTATCAGATGTTCCTATTTTAATTGAGTATTCTTTATTACCGTTTTTATAAACTAATAATTCTTTTGACATTGTATTGTTTTTTGGTTTTACTCTGCAAATATAGTAATATGTTTTTATTACAGCAAATTACTTAATTTTAGAGTGCCACAATCATATATCTTATTATAACCCTTAATTTCTTTTTTAGTTCTCATTTGACCCTTAGTAAAAAAGTAAGCAGGAGGTGTTTGTTCAATTAATTTAAATCCTAAAGCTTTTTCACGTTCACCATAACTCCGTCTTAAATCAACTGTAGTTTTGTATTCTCCTTTAAAATTTTCTAAAAGTTTCTCAAATCCTTTATCAACAATAGTGTTTAGTTTGTTTACAAGAAGTAATTCTTTATTCTTTTCTGAGATTAGAGAAACTAATTCGTTTTTATAATAAAGTCCCACAATTAAGTCTGCTTCTATAAAATCGTCAATATAGTTAATTTCCAGAAATTCTCTGTATTCTTTTTGATCAGCTATTTTAATTTCACAATCCTCAACTGATAATTTATTTTCTGTCTTGTCTATAGATTCAAGTAACAGTGATTTTACAATTTCTTTTTTATCTTTCCACTCATCTTCAAATATATGAATCAATTTAATTCCTTTGCCTTGACATTCCATTGTCTTATTTAAGTGTGAATCCATTTTGTGAAATTCATCAGAATGAAAATAAAGACCGTTAAATTCTACTGCTGCTTTTAAAGTTGGGATATAAATGTCCAATTCAAATCTATTTTTTAATATTCTTCTGTTAGATGTTTCGGTTGATATAAATTGTTCTAAGAAGTCATTTATTTCCTGCTCAGCTTTTGATACAGTTACTCCACATTTAGGGCAGTTTGAGCCATTAAAAAATTGCTGAGGCCAAACATTAAAATCCCCATGTATTTTGCAAGTAGGGTACATTTCAAAATTACTGCCTTTAAAATTTAAATTTTCTAATCCGTATTTGTCTCCATGTACTTCTCTAATTTTTTCAATTACCTCGGGCAATGGTGTTCTTAATATATTTTGTCTTCTTTCTTGGCTACAATCTGGACACCCTCTTCCTTCTATATGTTTATCAAATCTAAGAGGAAACTCTTTGTTATGTTTTTTACATATAATTTTATAAGTGTTTCTTTGCTGAGTAAAATTCACAATTGATGAGTATTCATATAAATCTCCATGTTTTAAAATAGCCTTTTCTATGCACTCTTCTTTCGACATAGACATTCTCTTGGACTTTTCTTCTGAGATACATTTAGGACACCCCTTACCTTCAAGGTGTTGGTCTACTCTTTTTGGAAAGTCTATTTCATGTAAAGGGCAAGTTATAATTATATGTCCCTTAGATTTAAAAATAGTCTTACTGTAATCGTATTTATTATTATGTACTTCGTTTGCTTTTACTATGTATGTTTCTGTTGTATATTTCATAGCACAAATATATGAATAAAAAATTTAAAAACAAAATTTATTTTTTCTTGTTTTATAAAATAAAAGTATTATATTTGCAGAGTTAAATCTAAATAAAATTATAAAAATGGAATTAAAAGAAAGTTATACAAGAGAAGAAGTTGATTTTGCAAATATTATATCAGTAATAATGAAAGATGGGTCTGATACAAATCAAGGAAATTCTGCATATTGGCACTGTAAAAAATTACAGAATACTTTACTATTAGAAATAGACTTTCTTAATAAATGTGTTAACTACAATGTTTCTGTAAGTTCCAATATGAAAAATAAAAGATATTACCAAGTAGTTGGTCTTTGTAGTAGTAGAGGTTATGAATTTGTAGAATATTGGGAATAAATAATTATCCCCTGATTTTTTAGGTCAGGGGAATTTTTACTTTTTATTAATTAAACCCTGCTTGGGCTTTTTCATCTAATTCTATGATGACAAAACGTCCCTTGTCTAGGACAAGTCCTGCTACCATTGAGTAAATCCACCAAGATTGCATTTGAAATTTGTTTGAAGAAACAATATCAGATGCTTTCATGTTGTCGTATCTTCCATTCTCGCTTCCCCATACCGTCATCGATCCATTTGGCTTAACAATATACACATTAGAACCATTATCTCCACCTTCAATAAGTGTTGCTCCTTGTGGCATTTTTCTATTATTCGAAAATTTTTGATCACTAGCGTCCCATATCACCGCAGAATAAGTTGTATGAGCTAATCCACCTTGGTGCATTCCACTAATAAAACGATCTTCTCCTGGTCTGTAATCTAAAGATGGATCATGTTTTACAGAGATATTTCCAATTCCTGGTAAGTAAACTTTCGTAAATCTTACTGCGTTGTATTCTAATTCTGTTAAGCTTGAACCTGACACTGGTGATTTTGGAATAATTCTGTCTGCTCCGTTCCAAACTCCGAGTCCTTCATTTTGTTGTTTTACCTCTTCTTTAAAAATGGCGAAGAAGTTTTGTTGCATATATTTACCTACGCTGAAAGTAACCTCTCTTTGTTCGTCTGGTAGAGGGTTGTTAACAAATAAGTATTCTACTGCATCGGCAACGTCAGCTCTTGTCATACCCATTGGACGAGCATAAGTGATGATTTTACCTCTACGCATTTGTTTGTAAAGACCTTCGTTCAATCTTGTGATTCCACTTCCATTAGCTCCTGGAATAATAGCAGCGTCTTGAAACATGAACTGTGTGTTTAATGCTTTCTGATGGTATTTGTGCAGTAATAATTCCATTGCTGCTCCTAATCTTAGATTTGCTCCTTTTTTTATTACCCCGCCAGCTCCTACATTAACAGCTTCGGTCATAATTGCAAATTCACCATTTCTTTCAACGTCTCCTAAAAGTTCGTCTAAGTATTCTTTAGTTGTAGATGCTGCTCCTGAGAATTTTCTCATATCTGCACGACCCGTAACTGAAAATTCGTGTCCTGACATGTTACCAAGCTGGAACATACATTTCATAGTTGTAGGCATATCTGGCATATCAAAATTACCATAATTTGTACCGTACTCTCCTAAAATGTTTTGCGACACTTTGAAATATTGTCTTCCGCTTTTTAAGTATTGTTGATCATAGCTCGCTTTCTTGTCATTTGTTACATAGATAACAGGAAGGCTCCATCCACCAACTACTTGTTGAATTTCCTCTCTGTCTGTCACCATAATTTGTACAGAAGATTTGTAGAAAGATGGTGCTAATACATCACCCACTTCATAACGTTTATTTAAAACAACTCTGAATACTGAGTTATCTAAACCTGCATATGGATATTCCAAAGAAGTATCTCTTACAGTTACACATTTTCCTGAGTCTTTAATTGCAACATCGTAGTAAACTTTACCGTCTGCTCCATCTACTTCAAGCATTGCTTTTTTCTCTAGCAATCCTGTGTAAATTGGATAGTTTACCATTGCACCTTGTCCCCAAAGTTTAATTAATCCTAAATTGTTCTTGTCTGGATCTTGCTTGTACCAATCCGAGATTGAACTTGTGTCAAAGTGGCCTCCTATAGACTGAATAGTTTTTCTGTCTGTTCTCTGTACAATCATATCTCCGTTGTACAGCATATTTGGAGGAAGTTGTGTTACGCTCATTTTATTTTGTTTATTTGTTTTTTATGTTGGTATATTAAATCTAAATCCTGATTCTTGTTTTTCTTCTTTTGGCGCGACTTTTTGTGCAGCATCTTTTGGTGCTCTATTAATTGTACGCATTGTACTTAAATTTGTTTTAACTTTTGTTTCCAGCATTTTTTGTTGCAAATACTGTTCTTTATTAGTTAAAAAGAAAATTAGTTCTGAAGCTTCAATTGGGTCTTTCATTTTTGTTTCGTAGATAGTGTCTACAGCAAATTCTCCATTTTGATCTTCTTTTGTGGCGGCATCTACTAATTTCTTAATATCATGCTCTGGTACTTTATCTTCTTTATATTTTTTAGTAAGCTCAGATCTGTAAACTTTTAAATTTTCTTTTTCCGCGGCCTTATCCTCAATTAGTTTTTTATTGATTTCATTTAAGTTATCGCTATATGCTTTTTGATGAAAATCTACAATTTGTTTGGCCACACTATCTAAGACAAATTCTTTCTTGTCTTCTTCTACTAATAGTTTTGCTCTACTCGGTGTATTTCCTTGACTTAAATAATGTTGATAAGCAATTGATTCCTGGTGTTTTTCATTTTCTAAATCCCATCCTTTACTCTCATCAAACGGTTTCTCTAGTTGTTGCTCATTTTGAAATAACTCTGCTAAGTTTCCTCCATTTTTAACAATTTCAAGAATTAGCTTTTTTTCTTCCGCGATTCCATCAATTGAAATATATTTTTCTTTAATGTCCTCATTCTTAATAGCTAACTGATCCTCTTCAAGTTTAAGATACTCTTCTTCTGTTAGATCTTCAATTTCAGAAAGTTTTGTTTCTGTTTCTCCCTCTTTAATAATCACATCTTCCCAAAGTCCTTTTTCAAGTTTCTTTTTTAATAGGTTTGTGTAAAAATTATCTTTAGGTGTTTCTAAACTTAATGGTTTAAATTCAGGATCTGTTTCTTCAGGTTTTTCTTCTGTTGGTGGATCTACTACCTCTTCCTTTTTTTCTCCACTTAAATCTAAAGGTTCAAATGTTAAGTCAGGTTTTTCTGGAGTTGTCTCATCTGGTGGTGAGAATGAAAATCCTTTTTGTAAATCATCAAAGGATAAAGCTGTGTCTAAAGTACTTGTTTGGTTTTCTTGTGGCATTGTATTGTGCAAATTTATGTTATTATTATCTGATATTCAAATTTCTTAATTTTATCGAAAAAGGTGTATTTTCCTTAATTTTTTAGTAAGATACACCCTTATTTTAAAAGTAAGATTAATTCTTGTTTATACTTGCGATTACTAAATTATTTCTATCGCGCTCCTTCTTTTGTGTAAGTTCCTGTACACGAAGCTGGAACTCTTTATCATCTTGTTCTCTTCTTGCATTCATATCTTCTTGCTTAATTTGAAGATTTTGACTCTTTAATTGTAGATCAGCATTTGCATAATCGTTATCAAGGGCTTGTTGTGTAACTTTATCTAATCTATCATACAAACTTGAATCTGCATCTTGATTGATTGACATCTTACCATAACTATCAATTTGCTTGACTTCTATGGCCGTAGAATTTTTTGAATCTTGTATTTTAGTCTCTTGATCATATTTAAGCTGTAATGCTTTATCAGCCGCTTGGATTTGTTTGTCAGCCAACTCTTGTTCGTGAGCTTGTTGTTGTTGAGTTGCTTTTTGGGCGTCGATACGATTTTGTTTCGCGTGAGCCATGATAGCTGTCATTGAATTAGAAGTTACAATTTCTGCCATATCTAATATATCCGCACCCGCCGTATTGTTCTGTAGAAGGGCTACTCTTAATGTCTCCAAAGTTTTCTTAGAATTACTATCAGTAGCTAGCTTGATTCCGAATTCACGCGCCTGAAAAAATTGATCCGATAATTCTATAAAAGCTTTCTCACCATCAGACTTAGTATATAAGAATGAATAGTCTTTATTGTTTTTCTGACAATATTGTGCTACAGTTAAATGTAATAAGGCTGCTCTTTTATCTGCTTCTGCTTGTACTGCGAAAAGCCCTTCTGTTTGTGCGTATGACGCTGTATTTCCTTGTTTTATTCCTTCTGCGGTCGAATACTGATCTGGTGTTCCAATTCTTTGCGGAGTAATACCTATTTGCTCTAAAGCTTGCAATTTAAATTGAACTGCTAAATTCATTCTATTGTTAATCATTCCTGTATAATCAATAGATTGTGTAGCAAAAGCGTTCATTGCAGGTTGCCCTCCTTCTAAGTTTTGGCGCGAAGTATCTACAGGAACAATTCCAATGTCCTGAATTAAATCGTACATTTGCTCTAAAGCCTGTCTTGTATTTCCTGAGCCTTTATATTCTGAAGGTAAGTATTTAATATCAAATAGAAAGAATGTTCCTAATTCCTTTTCAAGAAGTGAATATATTTGATTTAAAACGATATTATGTTTGATTATATATGGACGTAGCTTTTTAGCGATTGAGTCTCCTATATATCCTGCCACTGGTATTTTAGCATCATATATATTACTTCCACCATCCATTGTTCCTTTAATTTGGAATGGTAGTGCTTTTCCGCCAATATATAAATCTTTATCTAAATAACTGTTGTGAGATTTTGCTTTTACGCCCCACCTAATTTCAGGTATCCAGGTGTATGCAATTGTATTGGGTTCCATTCTTAGTTCAGCCTCTTCTAAAGAGATTTTTCTAAGTGTGGTAATTTCATTTTCTTTTAAAAATTCTGGAAGTAAATCATCTGTTGTGAAAACCTGATCCATATATCCATCTTCATTGATATAATTTAAAATACCAACTCTTTTATATGAACGCCAATATGATTCTGTTACTTGAAGTGTGTCCGATCTTAAATCAATGTCTGAACGTAATTCGCTCATTGTATTTTGATTTAAAAATCCTCCGCCTCTTGCTAATGGTGAATACCAAGATGGTACTACTTTTTGTTGGCCGTCTACTACAACTGTTGATTCTCCCATAGGAACTCCAAATGTGTCTTGAAATTCAAGACCTAATTCATAATCATGAAATCCTGCAAATGGTAATTGTTGTACTTGGCCGAAGTTGTTTTGTATTACTTGATTGACAGACGCTCCTCCACTATATCCTCCACTTTGATTTTGGTTGTAATAACCCATCAATCTTTTTTGAGTGTCTTCATCTATTTTGTCGCCGAATCTATTTAAGAATTTAGATGGTGACATTTGAGTCAAGAAAGATACGTATTCTGCATCTTGTGGATATTCTATGTCTAAATCTTCTGAAAAAGATACTTGACAGGGATGCCATCTTTCTGGCTTGTAATAGTCGTATCCTATATGATAATGTCTAAACCATCTTCCTGTTAGAAGTCTATCAACCATCTCTTGACGGCTCATTTTCTCCATTCCGAAACGGTCTTGATCTAATTCATATGTTTTTTCCGCCCACTCAGTAGCTGTTGTTTTCCAGTTTTTAAACATTGCCTCCTGAATTGCTTCTGGTGGGACAAGTTGATCTTTTTGCTGTTGTAGTTCCTGAGCATAAGCTTGCATTTCCTGTTCAGATTGAAACTGTCTGTCTTCATTTACTACTATTCCTCTTGCAAGTAATTTACGTTCTAATTCTAGATTAAAATTCTTTTGAGTGAATTCCCATAATTTGCTGTCTTGATCTCTAGTAAAATCATTTTGTGAAACGGGATCTGTATTGTCTATTCTAAATGCGGCCTTGCTTGTAATCCAATCTGATTCAATTTGGTTACATATAATTCCTAAGAAGTCATAATGTTTAGCATGAACTGGGTAATCTGTTTCTCCTCGCAATCTTATAATCTCTTTGGAGAAATCTTCTAACCCATAATCGGAGTATATTAAATTTCCGCGAACCATTTCGTAGTAGCTGTTGAACTCTATATTACGGTTATATTGTTTTACCGCGATCTGCTCCAAACGGTCTAATGTCATCTGAATCCACTTGTCGTTTTTCTGAGATTCTAAAAGTGTTTGGGTCGGTAAAGCAGATGAGAAATCACCTCCTTGTCCAAAACCAGATAAAAATGACGTGTCAAATGGGTTCATATATTTATGTGTAGTTAATCCGCAAATTTACACATAAATAATAGTTTTAACAAATTACTTAATTTTAGAGTCTTGTTCTACCACCTCTTCCTCCTCTAATTGGAGATTTTCTAAATACTCGATTTTTCTCTTCTTCTGTTTGTTCTCTAACTTGTTTCGGTAATATCCAGTTGATTTCTAAATAGTGCATCCAACCTACAGCTCCTAATGCTGCTGAAATTCTATCTACATTGACATCTTCTTTGTAATTTATAATTTCTTCTAGTAACCCTATGTCATCTACTTGCTGAACACCCATGATTTCTATGTCACCTTCTTCATCACTTCCTGCAAATACTGGGTCTTCCATCTTATCTTTCATAAGACCTAATAAGACTCTTTTAGATTGTCTTGGTGTCCATCCGTATTTTCTTTTTTGATTACTATTTATATTCATAGCTGATGTAAAGTCAACAGCGCTTATTAACCATCTCTCATCTAAATGTTTTGTTTCTAGAAATGATTTATAACCCATATCTTCATTTTCAGGGAATGCTTTTGCATTATAAGCTTGTTGGAGTAGTAGCCATTTTTCATACATTGGTCTTCTATTTTCAGGTCTCAAAGTCCAGGATAAGACTAGTCTTCCTCCCCATTCATCTCCAAATGTTTTCATCTTCCATATTTGGAAAGATATAAGTGAATCTGTATCAGAATCATCTTGCTTTACATCGTCAAAACTTGAAATATAAAGATTATCTACGGGAGGTGTTTCAGGAATATCTTCAAATATAAGCAAAGGTGCGTCCGCTATCCCTCCTTTATGAGGATACTCAATTAAAGGCATCGTAGATATTTGAGCTTTTAGTTTACCTTTATCATCCTTATATAATACTCTTCTTCTATCCCATTTACCTGTTTCTATTAAATACTGTTTTCTTTTGATTGCTTCCATATATGGGAATGGATTCTTCTCTGCGGATAAGAAACATTCTTCAGGGTCAATAGGGTATTGTATTGTTTCTTGTTGTAATTTTAAAGCATCTTTTTCAACTTCTTTTCGCGCCTCAAGTAACACTCTAGTATTATTAACCCAATCTGTTTGATGTATAATTATTTTATTCAAATATTCTGATTCAATTCCTAAGAAATCTCCAAATCTCCTTTCTATTCTTTTAAAACCAGTCTTGTATGCCATCTGTGCTGGTACAAAATTGGCAAATGTTCTTCTTTTCCAAGTTATTGCTTCAGGTGGAATGTGTTTCTCTAGTAAATCCCAATCCATTTCTAAAAACTTAAAAGATGAAGGATTAGAGACTGCTTTCATGGCATCTTTAGACAAAGAAGCTTCTCCAGAAGTCCCCACTGCAATAATTGTAGTCTTAAATCCATCTGGGGTTTCAAAAGATGGTATAGCGGCTAAATATGCTTTTTCCCAAGCGGTTTTTCCTATTTCTTCTATAAGGAAGATGCTCGGAGCCCCTCCAGCTGTCTTTTGTGTTGATGTTGTAGCCCCACCACTTAAGTTTTTAATTGTGTGTCTGGAATGTTCTATTAAAGTAGAAGAGTCCCATTTTAACCCTAATTCCACTATTCCTCCATCCCACTCTTGCTTTTGTACAGGAAGTTGAAACGCAGGTACTTTAAATTTCATAGAAGTTCTCATCTTATGGGTGAGTTCTGCTAAATCTCCTGCTGATCCTGAAGTTATTGCTGTAGATGCGTTATCTTTAATTAATGCTTTCCACTCACATACAGACGACATGGTAACGGATTTACCATAACGTCTGGTTCCGTATAGTAGTATCCCTCTATTCTTAACTTCATCACATTTTTTAAGTAGCTCCGCAAGATATTGTTCATTATCCCTAAATGTGGGATTTATTACTGGCTCTGTTCCGTCTTTTTGCGGAATTAAAGTTTTATAAAAATTAAGATGGTAGTATAACCAAGGATGAAAGAAGTATCCGTCTACTGTAAATCCTAATGTGATTTTAAGCCACTCATTATACCAAAAATTTAATACCTCTGATTTTTGCTCCCAAAAATGCTTCTTTTCTTCCCATTGAGGTATCTCCTGTATTCCTGTTTCTTCTTCTCTTTTTTCTTTATGTATATAGAATTCAATATCTCCTACTTTTTTAGGTAGATTTAATTTTTTAGTTAATTCTCTAATTTCACTACTGTAGGTTTTCAAAACATCTATCATAGGGATAGTTGCTTTTTGGTCTTTAAAGAATGTTATTTTTACGTTGTCTATATCTCCTGATATATTTAATTTATGTAAATCATCTTGTATTTTAATCTTTGACGTGAAAACTTCATCTTGAAATACAATTTCACTAGATCTGTACTCTGCTTCCTGCTCATTATCCACTGATTGATTTATAGCATCTAAGTTATAAGCCAAGTATTTATTGCACTTATTAATGTGTAAATTAATAATCTTTACTGTCAAGTCTATGAACGGTTGGACTCTTTCATTTTTTCTATCTCCGCTACTTTCAGCTTCTTTTATAAAAGCCGACAAACGTCCTAATATAGAACTTGTAAGTTCATTCTCTTGTTTAAATAAAGCCTCTTTAGTTTTCTTTGCAGAATCTGTGTATAGCTTTATTTCTTTTTGTAATTCTTTAATCTGCTTTTCTTTATCCTTTTTATTACTATTAGATATTTGTAAAACTTGTTCTGCAAAACTACTTAAAGTATTATTATAATTCTCTACTTCATTCCAAGTATTAGATTCTATAATCTTTTCATTCCTAGAGAAGTATTCTTTATGCTCTTTTATAAACCTCCCGACAAAATCATCTGCCATATTATTTAGTATTTAATTTTATAATTTCTTCTATTGGTAAATCTAAATTATAACATTCTGTATGTCCTGCAAAAATAACTTTTGGTTTATACTTATATTCCAAATATTTGTTATGCAACTCTATTTCCAAGTCAAAAATAGTTCCTGAAGTATCCAAATACTCATTCACTACTATATGTTTATATATAGAAGTGTTGTTAGATAATCTTTCGTTTGTTGTATTTTTTGTTTTCCCTATTTTATAAAATTTTTCATCCCCAAATTCTAATAATACTAAATATAAAATGGCATTTTTTGATAGCTTTATATAATCTTCTCTCTTATATACATTAATCAAAGAAGCGCATTTTTGACATCCAGAACCTTTTAAATGAGTTGAAGGAGTTTGCTCAAAAGTTCCATGTGTACTGCATTTAATTTTAACTTTTTGTCTGCTGTGAGTATATTCTATGTCTTTATAGTCGTACCTATTACCATGAATTTTTATAGCCTTACTTATAAAGTCTTTCGTATTGCTTATAAATTTATTTGAAATTTTATTTATACCGCACTTAATACAACCCGCTCCTTTTATATGATTAGTAGGTTTTTGTTCAAAAATACCGTGGTGTTTACATTCAATCGTAACAGGATCATCAAACCTTACATATTTTGTTTTATTATATAAATATGTATCTCCGTGAATAAGTTTAGCCTTTTTAATAAATTCATCGGTTGTTAATCTATCATCAAATCTTTTTTGAATATTACATTTATTACAACCATTTCCTTGCAGATGGTTTAGAGGCTTTTGTAAAAATTCTCCATGCACATTACATATCAGGGTAACTTTATCTTGATTTTTTATATAATTAACTAAAGAGTAGTCATATGTGTCTCCATGTATTTCTTTAGCTCTTTTAATAAAAGATGCTTTTCTTTCGGCAATTGATTTTTCTTTTCTGCAAGTTGGACACCCGTCTTTTCTTTGATGATTGTCCGCTATTAATTCAAAAACTCCGTGGGTTTTACAAACTATTTTTACTTTTTCTTTGCAGTTTTTATAATCGGTTAAAGTGTAGTCATATAACTGTCCGTGTAATTTTTCACATTCTTTTATAAACTGTTCTTTTGTTCGAGTTTTTCTATTCCTTGGCATATTTTTATATTATAAAATCCCTCAGTGTATTTTTACTTAGAGGGATTTGTTTCTATTTTTTCGTATTTTCCTGCGCTTTAATTGCTTGCAAGACTATGTTTTTAATTTGCTCTAATTCAAGGCCTTTAGTTAAGCTTTCTTTTCTTTGCTGTAGTCTTCCTTTTTCAGTTTCTTTTGCCGAAAGTTTACTGTCTACTACGAAGAATGGTTTAGGAATTAAATACTCTAAGCTCTCACATAATTCTGTAATTTCTTTTGGTAATATCATTCCGTCTCCAATTTCTAAATAAGTTTTTACGTTTAAGTATAGAGTGTAGAATATATTTTGTAGATCTTGCATGTATATTGTTTCTTCTATTTTTAAATCGTAAAGTAAGTTAGTGAATTCTTCTGGAACAATCAGTTCTTCTACTTCTTTGCTTTCATTGAAATTTAGTTGATAAACTTTTTCTACCGCGGATTGTCTTTTATCTTTGAAATCAAGTTTAGTTTTTTCTAGAAATTCATTATAAAGTAAGTATTCTTTGTGTTTTGCGATTATTATGTCGTAAAATTTGTTCATTTATTTTTTATTTTGCCAATTTTCAAATTCTTCTTCTGTATATTGTTCGTCTGCGAAATCTGTATTGATTGCGTTTTCTACTAATGTATAAGCATCCTCGCTAGATAGTTTTCTTAGAAAGCTTAGCGACACTCCATTTTTTACCGCCTCTTTTTGAAATGCTGTAAATAACAAGTCTCCTAGGTTCATATCTTGATGTTTTTGACCTAGTGCTTGTAATGCTCTTAATGATTCTTGTGTGTAATTCAAAATGTTATAGTGTTATTTGTCCTTTAATATTAATTGTTGCTACTTTTGGTTGTTTGTCTTCATGGAAATTTAAATACACTTTTTTATCAAATGGTTTTGTAATGTGAGTGTTTTTGTATTGTAATTCAATTTCAATTGTGTTTTTATCAATTACTTCTGGGCTACTTTCTGTGCATGAACAGTCTGATTGTGATGTAAGCCCTTCTAAATTATTTCCTTTTATTTGAACTGTTCTTTTTGCTATTTGGTTCTTTTTTAGAATGCCGAAATTGATAATGTATCTATCTGTTGATTTCTCTATTTCTGTATTTGTTTGTTTGTCTATTACTTGCATATTATTTTGTTTTTAGTTTTCTTTTTCGCGCCATTTTGGAGTTAAATCTATTTCTTCTAATCCGCACGAACTTTGCTTAATTAAAGTCTTTCGAGCAACTGAACAAAAACACGCGGTGCATATTGATTTTGTTATTTGTAAAGACATAAATAATTTTTCTTTAAAAGATAAATCGCTTTTATTTTTACTATTATATTCACAATTTTTACAGATTTCTCTTCGTTCTTTACACCAAGGCTCCTTACTATTTTTGTAAGCAATTAATCTAGAATTAAGGATCATCTTCCAAGTTGACAACTTTAAGAATTTACTTTTCATCTTCAAATTTTAATTCACATATGACATTTTCTTCACAAACTATATTCTTATAAAAAATATCCTCTTTTATCTTAGTTTCTAACTCTGCTATATTTTTATCTATATCTTTAATAGCAATTTCTCTAATTTGCCTGTATTTCTTTAAAAGAATTTCATTTGTATTTATTAAATAATTTTTTAGCCCATAATTGGAATCTGAAACTATGTCTTTCATATTAGAAAGTAACTTTGTAGTCTCACAGGATATAATTTTTAATTGTCTTTTTCTTAATACTGATATTTTATTGAAGTATTTTTCTCTAGTTTGTAAGTATTCTTGTGTAACTTCTCCATTATTCTCAATTCTAATTTTTTCTAGAATCTTGTTTAACTTTATTATTTTTTCTTGTAAATTTTCTAAAATTTCATTATTTTCCATTTGCTGTAAATATTGATGCGTTATTATAAGTAATTGCTCCTAAAGTTAAGAATGTTCCTGAAATAGATACTGCATTTTGAAGAGCTAGTCTTTCTACTTTTGTTGGGTCAATAATTCCTCTTTCAAATAAATCTGTAAAATCATTATTTTCTAAATCTATTCCATAACCGTATTCTTGTTTTTCTATCCTTTCTATAAATTTATTTTTCCAGAAGAATCTACTTTTATATTTTATTCCCGCGTTTTCTAAAATTTGAGTAAATGGGTATTCAAGTGATCTTATTAAAACTTCAACTCCTTTTTGTTCATCTTTATTTCTAGTCTCTATTTTAGCCGATTTAAGAGCAGTTGATATGTTTAAATAGGTTACACCTCCACCAGCTACATATCCTTCTTCTAAACAAGCTTTAACTGCGCATAGAGCGTCTTCTACTCTGTCTGTCTTTTCTCTTTTTTCTGGCGCGGAATATCCACCTACTTTAATTACAGCAACTCCTTTGGTTAATTTAGAATATCTTTCTTTTACATATTCTGTTTCTTTTTTACCTCCAGTGATGTTTTTAATTTGTTGTTTTACAATTGCTGTTCTTTCTTTGATTTCTTCTTGATTTCCTTTTCCGCCGATTAAAACTGACTTATTAGCGTCTGAAATTACTTTATCAATGTGTCCTAGCCCTTCTAAGGTAACATTGTCTAAATCATCGCCTAAGTCCTCACTGTAGACTTTTGCTCCTATTAAAGCAGCTATATCCTTAAGTGTTTCATTTTTTCTTACTCCGAAAGAAGGTGATCTTAAATTCATCATTTTAAATCCTTGATAACTAAACTCTAAAATCTCTTTTTGAACATGGCCAGAAATGTTATCACAAATAATTAAAAGTCCTTCAAATACTCCTAATTCTCCATTTTCATCCTTAGTTGTTGATAATTCAATAGCTTTATTTAACTGTCTTTTATCTTTTAGGTGTCCTTGGTAAATTAAAACATTCATATCTTCAAAAACAGCTTCAAACTTTTCTCGGTCATTGATAAATTCCGCCAAAGAAAATGGTACATCTAATTCATACCCTAAAGATGATTCTACAGAGGAAGTGATATCATCTGTTTCTTCTACCTTTATTGCTCCACTTTTGCCTACTTTTCTGAAAGCTTCAACAACTAAATCAGATATTTCTTCATCTCCATTTGTAGAAACATTTGCTATGCTTTTAAGTGTTTTTAAATTACTTGAGTTTCTAGATAAAGTTTTTAAATGTTTTAAAGAGAAATCTAAAGCTAAATCTAGTCCTCTTTTTAATGATATTGCATTTACTTTCCCAGTGTTTAAAACAAAATCTGCTTCATGAACAATAGCCTGTGCAAGTACTACACTAGAAGTGGTTCCATCCCCAGCTCCCTCATTTGTTTGATTTGAAACCTGTTTTACTAGTGATGCTCCTGCGTTAATTATAGGATTTTCAGATTCAATTTCTTTAGATACAGATACTCCGTCTTTTGTTAATATAGGTAAAAGTAAATCTCTTACGCACATTACATTTAACCCTTGTTTACCAAGAGTAACTTTAACTCCATTTGCAACTAAATCTACTCCTTCTTTCAATAACTTTCTGGCTTCTTGGCCGTAAACTACTCTATTCTCCAATTTTATTTTTATTTATTTTCGGTTAATCTTTTATATTCTTTGTTTTGTATGTATTCTGTTGCGGCGTATATTTGATGACTTGGTTTATGCATTCTTCTGGCCGTTTCTGTTATTTCAAATCTTTCACAAATATATTTATTGAAAGTAAAAAACAATGGTAATTTTAAATGAGGCGTTCCCCAACCGTTCTCGTCTCCAAATCTTTTTATCTGTTGTATTTGATCTTCCACTTTTTTATATGGTTCAGATCCAACTTCCATGAATTTTTTGCTGTTTATTAAGAAGTTTTGGTTTTTATATAAATGGCCTAAATAAGGTAAATTTATTGCAAATACTTCTGGGTTTTTTGTTTCCTGGACAATATATTCAAACATCCAATTAACTCCATCTAAACATTGTTTGTAATCATAAGTTAATTTATGTTTTCTAAATACTTCTTTTAATATGTCATCTAAATAACTCAGTTGTTTCAAAACGTCATTAAAATTAATTTACAGTCTTCATCTAAGACTTTCTTTCTTATTGTTTCTAAATCTGGCGACAATTTAAATTTTTGATAGTTTTTTTCGTCGCGCACTAAATATCCTCTATCTCTTAATTTCTTATTAATGGCGTGAAGATGATTTCTTGTCAATTGTTTACCTTTCTTTACTTTTGCTCTTTCGGGATTATCTTCAATTAAAAGCTGAATCACATCTTCTGAAATACCTTTTAATAAATAATAAAGTAAAATAGGCTTTTGAGAAGGAAGCAATTTATTTTCTTCGGTCATTCTTAACTCGGAATAAGCGGTTAAAAACTTATCTAATCTCTCTATTTTATTTTTAGAATCTACTTTCAAATTAAGCGCGTTTAATGGCTCCTTAAACTTCAAAAGTTTTGCTTCTAGCTCCTTAATTATTTTATCTTTTTCGTCCATTTACTAGTAATAAAGTACAAACTTAGGCTATTAAAATGATATATCCTACACTTTTAACTTTTTATTAAGATAGTATGTCAAAAATATTTTGTATGGGAGCTGTCTAAAAGTAAGTAATTTTTTATTTTGATTCTGTTTTTGTATATTTGCTTCACATTTAAAACCAAAAGAAAATGCTTAGTTACGAAGACTTTTATTCTCGTATATGGAATCATTATATCAGTTATAGTGACGTTTCATTTCAGTATAGAGAACAGAATATAGAATTTATTAAAGCTCTTACTTTTTCTTTATTTAGAAAATATGAGAGTAAGAATGTTAGTGAATCTGTTTATGCTGAGAGTCTTAAACTGTTCTTTTATAATTTATTTCTTTTTAAGCCCGAAGTTTTCGATAGCGGCGAAGAAAAAGATTTTAATGAAAATTAATTAATTTGTGTATTAGATTTTTATTTTGTATATTTGCGTTAAAATTAAGTAGATCGTGAGAGGGCGTACTATAAGTGGGGGTTTTGAAGCCTAAAGAACTTCTTTAAAAATCATCACTAATTTCTACTGAATTAATTTGTATATGTCAAAAATAATCACTACATTTACACCCTGAAATAAAAATACCGTTTTATATTAGCACTAGGAATCCTGATATAGATTAGAAAATATAGAAAACAAAATAGTCCTTTTCAAACAATATGTTCAACGATTCCTAGTTTAGTTGTTCTGTTTGATTTGGGCTTTTTGCGTTTTTATAATATGAAAAAAATATTCAGATTAGCATCTAAGCTTTACTTTGACTTGTGGACTAAAGGAAATGAACTTCCTGGTCTTTCAGGTGATAAGCTTATTGCTGTATACAGTATTTTAAAGTATTATAGAGATAATGGAATTAAATATTACTCTTATAAATCAAAAAATAATAAAAATATTTCTGGTTACTCTTTATTAAGAGCTAAAACTAACTTAAGTCTCCACACTATTGAAAAATATGTACCTGTTTTAATTGAAATGGGCTTATGTTTTATCGATGATAATGGGGATTTTGTGTTATTGGGTAATCAAAAAACTAAAGACCTTTACAATAGCTATAAATTAGTCCCTATTGAAATTGGTAAAAATGTTACGGATACAGCTACTAATGTAATGCTGGTTCGTGTTCACGCTAAACAATTGGAAGAGCAAAAACAATATAGAAAAAAACTAACTCGAAGCGAAATAATATCACAAGGTATTGATCCAAAAACTTCTGCACAATTAAAGGCCGCTAAAGCTATGAGCAAAAGATTTGGAGAATTTACTTTAAACGAGAAAACTGTTTTATCTGTTCAAGGTTTTGCTGTTTTGAAACACGGCGCGGAAAATAATATTAAAAACTTAAAATCTAGTGGATCTTACTGGAAAAATAAGCTTAAAAAGAAAGGTTTAATTACAACTGAAAGACAATTCAATAAAATTGAGAAGATGTCTTACGATTACTATTTACAACTTAAAAATTCACGTATGCTTGATAATAATCAATTGTATAGAAAAGGATATTTAGTGGAAGAAACAGTTTCTACCTTTTCAACAGTTAATAATATTAAAGAAGTGGTTTCGGCGGAAAAAGAAGTTAAAGTAAATAATGATTATAAAAAGAAACAGTATTTACAGTTTGATATGATTGATTTCTGGATGAATCAAAACAGTTAAAATATTACTGTGATATAGATGGTATTAAAAATTTCCACGGCGGAATAAAAACTAAAAATAATTACTTAAAAATTAGGTAAATTAAAAAATAATTTGTAAATTTGTTTAAAATTAAAATATATTCAATAGAAGAAATAAATAAAAAAGATTATAAATGGAATTTAGAGAAAATTGGGAAAAATATAAAAATAGGCTAGAGTTTTACGGATATACTTATGAGCAAATAATCGAGGTACAAAAAATTAGAGAGGTATGTGATTTGTGTGAATTTGAGCAATTCAAAGAGCTTGTATCTCAAGGAATAGTGATAAGGTCTAGAAAATTAAGAAAGCCTCGACACTTGTATGTTAATGAAAAAGGCCAGTTTATGTATCTTTGCCATTGGCATAAGAAATTTAATTACTGTGGTTATTTTAAAACTGAATAATAGTGGGTAAATTTATAAATAGACTTGGAGAGATTCATATTAGTAATGAAGGATACTCAATGAAAATTACAAAGTATGATGGTAAAATGAACTGTCAAGTTACATTTGATGATACAAGAAACACCATTTTATCTGGTTTAAGTTATCAACATATTAAGAGTGGGTCTATCAAGAATCCTTTTCACCCATCCGTTTTTGGTGTTGGGTGTATAGGGATAGGGAAATACAAGGCACACACAGGTAGAAAGCCAAACAAAAATTACGAAAAATGGCAATCTATACTTGAACGAACTAATTGTCCTAAGTATAAAGAAAAATTTCCAACCTACAAAGACGTGATGGTTTGCGACGAGTGGAAGTGTTTTCAAAACTTTGCAAAATGGCACGAGGAAAATTGGAAACCATATATGGATAATTCTTGGGATTTAGACAAAGATATAAAAGTAAGAGGAAATAAGATATATAGTCCTAAAACTTGCAGTTTTGTTCCTAAATCTATAAACTATGTGTTTGTAAAAAAAGTTATTAAAAATAAACAATTACCTACAGGAGTAGTATATAATACAAGAAATAACTGTTTTATGGTTAATATAAGTTTAGAAGGTAAACCTAAATCATTTAGTCCTTATATAACCTTAGAAGAGGCTTTTGAAAAGTATAAATTTGAAAAAGAAAAGTATATAAAAAGATTAGCTGACCAATGGAGAGATAAGATTGAACCTTTAGTATATCAATCTATGTATAATTGGAAAATATTGATAAATGAATAATATGAAAAAATTACAACAATTAATATCCGACCACAGACTTATAGCAGGAGAAGTTTTTCATGAACTTAATGAATTAAATCAAATAGATTTAAGCAGATTTTCGGATAATCACGCTGAAGATATAAAACAGTCAATTGATAATCTTGAAAAAGAGTATAATTTAAGAAAAGTATTTATTTCAGAACTTGAAACATTATTATAAAATTATGAGCATAAAATATAAAAAAGACGGAATTGAAATTAATGGTGAGTTTTTGTCCTTAGTGATTATCACCGAAAAGTGCAGTGAAATTAAACTTAAAGAAGACAAATTAGTTATTCTTCAAATGTGTTGGGAAGGTAGAGGAGGAGATGTAACAGAAAGAAGGGCACTACCTTTAGAAAATGCATTGAAAATTAAGGAAATACTTTTAGGAAGAGAAGTTTACTTTGGCGAAATATGGGGTAAACATTCAGAAGTTTATGGAATAATGACCGAAGATACTTTTGAAATTGAGAAAGATGAGAAAAAAGTAAAAGAGTTTTTAATAAATAATCCTAATGGTGTTGACTGTAATCATAGTTTTATCGCTAAATTCACAGATAATATAGAAGAAAGATTAGATGAAGATCCTGATTCATTAGGAGAAGATGAGAATCAAGAGTTATGTGATAAAATTTATTCTTTATTGAGGTAGTTTTGGCCACAAAGAAAGAATACAAGGTTCAGATAAAACAGTTTAAAGATTCTTCCAGCAATTGGTTTGTAAACTTCGCTCACTACTATTTAAATGAAAATAACGAATTGTTGTGGGCGAGCGGAGAATCAGACAGTGCTGAATACAGAACAGTAATTGAGGCCTATATTAAGAGAAATAAGAAACAGTTTAAACCTCGTGAAGAAAGTGTATTAAATAAGGAAGAAAAGGTCTATATAACTTTTAATTTTGGTAAATACTCTGGAAAAAATCTCGCAGAAATTAAAGATCTAGACCGAAAATATCTTCTATGGCTTAAAAAAGAAACAAAAGACGATAAGTTAAGGGAAGAAATAATAAGTGTATTAAAATGAAAAAATTAATCTGTAAAATAATAGGGCACAAATACAGTTATGATTCAAAGTCACAACCAACAAGATGCAGATGTAAGAGATGTGATAAAAAGTGGATGACAGTGAAGAATCCTAAATATGATTATACAAATATATTTAAAGAACCAATATTTATTTGGCGCGAAATAAAAAACTAAAAAACAGGTGTGTATGTCAAATAAAAGTTGTAAATTTACATAATTAAAGTCCACATAGCTCAGTTGGTTAGAGCAGATGACTCATAATCATCAGGTCACAGGTTCGAGCCCTGTTGTGGACACAAAATAAAAATATGAAAAGATATAGTAAAAAAGCTTTAGATAAAAGAAAGGAAGAACGTAAAGATTTTCCAGAATTTTTTCAAAAACATATAGAAATTGCAAAAACAAAATACTGCGAAGAATGTGGAAATAAGTTGAAAGGGGACGTTTCTGAAATTGCACATGTTTTACCAAAGTCTTACTTTAAGTCTATAAATACAAATGATTTAAATATTATATATTTATGCGGTCAATATTCTGCTTCACAATGCCACACTAATTTTGATAGCTGGTCAATTGATAAAGTAAAAGAAATGAAGATTTATCCAAAAATAAAAGAAATTTTCGCAGAAATAAAAGATCAAATAACAGAAAAAATTAATTATAAAATAACCGATAAATACGAATAAATGGCGAGTCTACAAGATGTTTTAAAAAAATTAAATAAAGATAAAAAAGAAGATGATAAAATTTCTTTATTAAAAGATAAAAAAGAAGGTTATTTAATTAAAAAAACAGTTTCTACAGGAAGTCCTTATTTAGACTATAGAACTGGAGGGGGGTTTGTCTTAGGAGGTTATAATACAATAATTGCTGATGGAGGAACTGGTAAGACATCAATTGCTTTAAAAGCTATTAAAGATTCAAACGAAAGGCTTGGTAAAATAGGTATGTTTTGGGATGCCGAAGGAACTATGGATCAATCATACCTAGACAGAATGGGTGTTAAAAAAGAATATTTTTTACCAGAGAAAAGCAGAAATTTAGAAAATATGTTAGATACAGTTGAAGCGATAGCAACAGCAGATGAGGTTGGAGTTATTGTTTTAGATTCTATTCCTATTTTTGTATCATCTGTTGTAGAGGCTAAATCAGCTGAAGATAATAACATGGCGGTAGAAGCTCGTAAATTTACAGCTAGAATGCCAATAATTGAGGGAAACTGTGTAAAAAGAGATATTGCGATAATTGGACTGACTAGTTATAAATTAGATCCAGGCTCTATGGGTGATCCAAGAAAACTTTCCCGTGGTATGTGGCAGTATACAATGTCTAATCTAATTTTAGAGCTGACTAAAAAAGATATTATTTTAGATGAGGATAAAAATCCAATAGGTCATAAATTAGATGTAAGAATCAAGAAATCTAAATTAGCACCTTATAATCCAAAAGAAGTCATTACTCTTAACTTTTATTATGATGGAGGATTTAATGAAGTTGATGAATATGCACAGTTATTTTGTGAATTAGATATAGCTAAAGTATCTGGCGGTGGATGGACAACTTTTCCTGATGTAAATAGTGAAGAACAAAAAGTACAAGGAATGGATAACTTTATAAAGCATTTAAAAGCAAATCCAGAAGATTTTGAATTTTTAAAACAACAATTATGATAAGACCACTTGAAGAAATTATAACTGAGTTTTATGAAATAAAAGATAATTTTAAAAACTTTTCTTTAACAGGGGATAATAACAAAGAAACCCTCCTTGAATTTCAACATAGATTCGTAGATTTAAAATCAGATTTAAGATATTGGCACACTAAGATGTTGAATGCCAGCGAGATGCGATCAGATAAAGGTGCGACGGCTATCAAAATGAGAATAGCAGTTGCTATGGTAAAGGATGAATATGTTTGGAGTGAAGGAGAAAAGCCGATGTATGATAAAGCTCCTGCTATAAGTAATGCTGAAAAATTTGCCGCCGCAACAAAACAATATAAAGAATTCTTAAATCAAAGAACAACACACAAAGAAAATTTTACAAATGTGGCCGATTTAAGAGAAGATATTAACTCTTATATTACTTTAGTTAGAGATAGAAATAATAGATAAATGGAATACTTAGAATACTACAAAGAGATGAAAGACACAATTGCAGAAATAGGAGAATTAAAAGCAGAAATTTGGTATAAATCAGAGATTCCATATTCAGATATTGTTTTAGACTTATTTGATGACATTACAAATGATATTGAAGATGATAAATTTAATATTGGAATTACTTTGTATAAAACTTATTCTTTGCTTTCAGTTTTTGATCCCGCGAAAAAAGATGATATAGAAGTTTTAGAGCAGTTAAGAGAAAAGTTAGAACGAATAAATAAAGTAACATTGTAATTTTAAAAATAACCAAAAATGAAACAATTAATTATAATATTAATAACACTGATTCAAATAATGTTATTATTTCATCAAGTTGCAGGAAACTTAAGTCTCTTTGAAAGTATTGTGATTTCGGCTCTTGTTATAGTATTAATGGGAATCTCTTACTTAATTTCAAATAAAAATAAATGAAATACTACGCAATAACAGAAACAGTTCCTATTCAAATACATATTGAGCCAAAAATTCACTCAGAAGAAGATATGTACAGAATTATGGATGAAATGAAAAGAGGAATGTACTTTGACACAGTAAATCCAGAATCAATTCTACCTCAATTTATGACAATTCCTATGTCTGAGGAAACTTATAAGTTTATTTCTTCTGTGGCCAATATTTATTCTACAAGTTTCGGCGAAAAAGAATATAAAATAAATAAAGTGAAATTTAAAATATTCACAAAAGAAGAGTATGAATTAAGATATGGTAAGTATGAACAGATTTAAATGGTGGCGAAAATTTAAAGGAGGAGAATGGTTTTACAACAGATATATTTTTGACTTAGGTAGAGGAGTAATATATGTTTACGAAAGGCAATTACCAAAATTTGGATGGAGTTATAATATAGAACAATACAACGAAAAATGGCCGTAAAAAAAGAAACAATAAATTGGTTTTATAAAGGAAAAGAGGTTAAAAATATTAAAGACTGCGAGCCAAATGCTCTAGGATTTATATATGAAATAACCAACTTAAGTAAAAATAAGAGATACATAGGTAGAAAGACAATAATGAAACCTAATTATACAAGTGGTATAAAGAAAGGACAATCTAAAGGAGTCTATCCATTTACTGATTATTGTGGTAGTTCTAAATCTTTGCTGGAAGACATTAAAAATGGAGATCAATATTCTAAAGAAATTATCCGTTGGTGCTACTCAAAAGCAGAATTAACATACTATGAAAGTCAGGCTATATATTGTTCGGACAGTCTTATCAGTGAAGATTTTTACAATTTTTGGTGCAAGGCTACTGTGTATTCTAAACATCTAAATCCCGCGAAAAAAGAAAATAAATAAGAAAAAAATATGATAAACAAAGTAACATACCAAGAAGAACCAACATTATTTGATGATATCGTAGAATTCTCTATTGAAGAGAATATGGATCACAGACGAGGTAGCAGTTTTTATAGAGACGAGATTATTGAATTCATAGAAGAAGATAGTAAGCATTTTCCTGATATTAAAGATTTTGAAAAATATATAGGAACTTGGAGGACTAATAATGTTATTTGGAGTGAAGATGATGGTTTTGACACTGATTACACATCACTGATCCGAGTTAAACAAAAAGAAGTAGTAACTTATGAGTGGGAGGAAGTAAATGAATAAATTAATAGAAAATTATAACAGTTCTTTAGAAGCCTTATCTCAGTATTTTGAATGTGAATATTTTGGAAACTATGTAATACAAGAGTGTCCAGAAGATTATTGGGAAGATTTTGGGGAAGAAATACAATATGGAAAAGATAAAGACGACTCTGATTATTCAAATGAGTACAAACAAATAATCAGAAAAGAAGAGTTAACAGCAGTTTTAGTTAGGTCAGATTTTGGAGGAGATGATTATTGGAATATATTTTATACAAAAAATGAAATAAAAGATGAATAAATATTTGTTTATCTCAAACTAAATCACTACATTTACTTCACTAAATAATAAAATATGGTAAATTCACCGAAGAAGGAAAATAAAGAAAAAAGAGTTCTTAAAACAGAGCCTAAGTTGAAGGTAGATTTAAATGAAGAGCAAAAAGAGTTTGTAAAATTATTTTATGAATTTGATGTTTGTTTTCTTCACGGCGATTTTGGTTCAGGGAAATCTTTAGCGGCTGTTCACACAGCATTAACAGCTTTTAGAAAGAAACAATTCAATAATATCTGGATCACACGCCCCATGATTAAAAACTCTCTAGCTGCACTTCCTGGAACATTAGAGGAAAAAATGGCACCTTACACCTTCCCAATCACTCAAAATATGGAAGTATGTCAAGGTAAAGAAACAACAGATAAAATGTTGAAAGAGGGATTAGTTAAAATCATGCCTATTGAGGTGGCAAAAGGTTGTACATTTATTGACAGTGTGGTTATTGTGGATGAATATGAAGATATGTCTTACGCTGATTTTAGAACGATTTTGACGCGTTTAGGTAATGGTAGTAAAATGATTTTTTGTGGTTCTAAAGAACAGGTCGATAAACAAATAGGTAAAAACAGTTGTATTTATGAGGCTATGAAGTTAGAAAATTCTGGCTTAGTAGGTTATAAAACATTAAAATCTAATCATAGAAATCCTATTCTAACACAAATTATAGATTATTTAGAAAAAGGTGAGCAAAAAGTTGCGTAATTAAAAAATTAATTGTAAATTTACAGTACTTAATTTGCATACCGTAAGATCTGCTTTTAGGTCAATTTAAGTTCCCGCTTATTAGAGATTCTGTGAGAGAATGACACGCATAGCAGATAGCAAGCAATCGAAAGGTAACAGTTAGTGTTTACTGTTTTTAGGGGATTTTTAATTTTTTATCGCGCGAATACGAAGTGGAAATAATAAACAAAAATAAATGGCAAAATACGAAATTAACGGTAAACAAGTAACGGAAGAGGAATTTAACAGGCAAGTTTTTAATGGGGTTGAAGGCACTATAAAATTTAATGAACCATTTTTCTTGGATGAAGTAGTTGAAATACCATATTGGTTTAAAAGTTCCGCAAAAAAACTAGAAGAAAAACAGGAATTAGAAAAATTAAGAAGTAATATATTGAATTTTAAATCGCACAATAGCATAGAAGACATAACAAAAATTATGTTGGCCGAAGATGAAAAAGAACTACTGGAACATTTAAAAAACACGTCACACACAGGAGGAACAGTTTTTGAAAAAGTCCAAGATTCAACTATACCAAATAAGAATATTGAGCCTTTTTATGTTGTTGATATAAAAAATATTAAGTCTGTAGATCTTAATGATCAAGACCCACTAGACGCTTACAACGCTATAACAGGACATAGTATAAGGCATCATAAATTTCCAGAAAAATCTTTAGAAGAAAAAGTAAAGAAATCTAAAGAGACATACGGAACTAAAATAGATTTGCCAGAATTTCCAAATGACTACCTCACATATTTAGTAAATATGTATAATGGTGATTTCAATAGTCCTGAGAAGTTTACTGTAGAAGACCTTCCTAAATTCGGCAAAAAAGAGTCCAAAACAGTTGAAAAAGCACCTATATTCACTTACTGTAAGCAGATGAAGAATGCAATTGAAGCTTTATCTTTAAGATCATTAGCTGGCCACAAAAAATACGAAAAAGGAGATGATTGGGAAAACTTCTCAAGAGTTGAAAATGGAGATTTTGAATATAGTAATGCAGAATTCAGACATGCTTTAGGGATTGGAGAAGATTCCGATGAAGATCATTTAGTTGCAGCAGCCTGGAACGCAGTAAGTCGATTAGAGATACATTTAAGAAATAAAAAATAGATGAAAAGAAAGAGATTAATGCTAACTGGTTTTGGAGAAGTTTTGACGGAATCGGCCGAAAAGAAATTAGAACAAGGAGACTCTATTAGAACACCAACTTGTGACAACGGTAAAACAGTAGATTGGTATGAAGACATGGGTATAAAATTACCTGAAGAACTAGAAGAAAGACTAAATAAGCAAGACAAAGGTATTGAGTTAGAAGATGAAGACTTTGAAGAAATCTACACTGAAATAATGGTTTATTTAGATGATATCAAGTTGGCCGTAACAGACAGAGGATTAACAACAGTATTTTTAAAAGATGACTTAACAATAACCGTTACAGAAACATCGGATGAAATAGACAGTTTTATTGATTTTCTTGAAATGACCTGGTTTGATAGATTAAGATTAGATTTAAATATTTTTTGCGGGAAAATAAAAAATAAATTAGGATTTGTCAAATAGAATCACTATATTTGTATACAATAAATTAATAAAAACAATTAAATAAAGTTAGGTAAAAATGGCAATTGAAAAAAATTATTTGCAATTAGAGTTTGGAAGTGGTCAATTTTTTGATTATTCAAAAGATGAAAAAACGGGGTATGATAAACATACATCCTCAACTGGTAATGTTTCGTATAGAAAATACTATAAAGAAGGTATTTCAGGAGTATTGGAATCTGCTTCTATTTATGATGGCAAATTTGGAAAACAAATATCTCTAAATATTAAAGATGGAGATAATGTATATTATGTCCCAGTTGATATCTTAGATCAAAAAAGTAATGTTGACACATATGCTGAAAGTTTGACAAAAGTACTTTATAAGTTAAACAAAGGTCAAAACATTAATATAAAAGGTTGGAATTTTGTTCCAGATGGAGATAAATATTCTAAAATTGGAATTACAGTTAGTATTGATGGTGAAAAATTAAAAGGCCTTACAAACGCGTATTATGATAAAGAAGGTAAACTAGTTCCAGGAGATATTCCTGCTATAGTTTGGAAAAAAGATGCATTAGATAAAAATAAACCTACTGCTGTGTCTTTGGAAGCTAAAAATGACTATTTATTAGAAGTAATAAAGACACAAACTGATAGGTTAAAATGGGTTCAAGGTGAATCTACCCCATCTGCTGAACAACAGACGAAAAAAACTGAAATCCCTAAAGCAAGTCCAACGGATGCATTTGAACCCGCAACAAATGTGAAAGAAGATGACTATCAAGATTTACCATTTGCTTAAGTGATTGATAATGAAGAAGTTAAAACAAACAAGAATACATGCCCCACCAGAAGTTTTAGGTAATTGTTTCCCAACTGTAATAGCTTGTTTTTTAGACTTAGATTCTCCTGAAGATGTAATTCAAATTCAGGAGAAATTTAAAGAAGAAGATTGGAATATTCAATTACAAACTTGGTTAAAAGAAAGAGGTTGGTTTTGGAGAACTATTTCAGGACATTTATATGACGATTCATTTTATATGGTAGTTGGTAAGACAAACAGAGGAGCAAATCATGTGTGTATTTATAAAAATGGAAAACTTTATCACGACCCTAATCCTTGTAACGAGGGATTATTAACTGAAGATATATTTGAAACTTTAATTAAGGAAGCTAAGATATGTTTTAGGTGCGATAATATGAAATTATTAACAGAGTACTACAAACATCCTCAAATGTCCGACGGATTATTAGGTAAGTGTAAAACCTGTACAAAAGAAGATAGTAAAAAACAACTGGAATTGAAAATCTCTACGCCAGAAGGTTTAGATAAAGAAAGAGAAAGGCACAGGGAAAAGTATTATAGATTAGACTATAAGGAGAAACATAAACCAACTCCTGAAATGAAATCTAAAAGTATGAATAACCACAGAAATAAGTATCCTGAGAAGTATAAAGCTAGGAATAGGAGTCAGTTAATACAAAAAATAGTTGAAGGTAATCAATTACATCACTGGAATTATAATTTAGAATACGCAAAAGATGTTTTTGAATTAGACGTTTCGGGTCATGGTAAATTACACAGGTTCTTAGTTTATGATACAGAGCTTTATATTTATAATAAACTAGATGGAACACCTTTAGACACAAGAGAAAAGCACGAAGCTTTAATAAAAGAATTAAACATACAAATTTATAATTAATGAACGAAGAAAAAGAAGAATTAACGCAGTATAATTCAGGATTCCGATCTGATCAGAAAATAGAAATAACTGGAGAGGAATTTGCAATCATGGCAGCATCAGTGGAGAGACTGTTTAATGAAAATGTAAAAATGGTTAGGCCTTTAAAATATCGCTATTGGCAAGGAGATGATATTGTATTATCACCAAAACAAGAAGATATTGATTCTGGAAAAGTAACTAAAGTTTTTGATCCTGTAGCTTTTATGTCGGCCAATAATTTAGTTGAAGCTTATGTGGGAGATCCTACAGCAATTGTAATGAAAGCGCTAGAAAACAGATTTATAATTCATGATCGTGGAATAGACGCAGGTAAAGCAGTTCACATGGACACACTTATTGCCGAAATGGAAGAAGCTCAGAAATCAAAATTAGAAGTTGTACCGAATGAATAGAATAAAGAACGGAGTTCATCAATTTCAAGCCGAATATTTAAAGCAAGAAATAGTCAATACCAAGAAAAAGCTAGGAGTAGAATGCAAGTTTCTAGCTTTTGAAACGGTTAAAGAAAAACTATTTTTCAAAGCTAAAATGGGCAAAGACAGAGTTAGAATACAGATTAATTGCAAATTAGAAGATATTGGAGTAAATGAATTCAATGATTTATTTCAAATACTAAACACCAAAAGTTATGACACAAATGAAATCGACGTATAACATGTTTCTAGAAAACGGTGACATTTATGAAATGAATCCTGAAGCCACTGGAAACTATTCAGAAGACATCAAATGGTTTAGAGACCTTTATGAAAATACAATTAAAAACGTTGAAGTAAATGGACAAGAAGAAATATAGAGTTTTTGGAGAACTTATTTTAGTTGAGAAAGTCATGCATAAAGAAACAGTTATGGATAAAATAGGTGTTTTCAAAAATAGAGTTAAGGTGATTGCTATTGGAGAAGGTCTTACAGATACACCAGTTAAAGTTGATGATATTTTAGTTGTCGGCGGGCTAATGGAAAGAGATGGAGAAGTATATATAGCAGAATCACAAATATTAAGGTGGGAATTATAAAAAACATAAAAATGAAAGAAATTATTACATTACGACAAATTTTAAATGCTAGATTTCCTAATGGGTCTAGATTATTCAGTAAAAAGAATTCTAATTGCGTTAAAGCTGGGAAAAAGTGAAAGAAATAATAAATAAGTACAAGTGGCCAGCATTAGGTATAGTGCTGGTTCTAATTTTTTTCGGCGTAAAAAGTTGTGTAAGTAATCAACAGAAATTCCAGGCAGGGAAAAATGAAATCCTAAAAGATCAAGTTAAAAAATTGCAAGACGGAGTTAAGGTTTTTGAGCTAGACAGACTTAGAGTGAGAGATTCTCTTCGCCAAGAAAACGAGAAAAAAGAACGGTTGATTAATGAATTCCAAAAAAAAGCTAAAGACAGTGAGAAAAAAGTTCTAGCTTTGCAGGAATCAAATAAAAAACAGAAAGAAGTAATTAGAAATAAAAACTTAGTTGAAGTGTCCGAAGCTCTAAATTACAATTATAGATCTAAAGATGCTTCAGCTACACCTAATTCTGTTGATGTTAGACCTCCAATGACTTACCAAATTCTTGAAACTATTGCTGACGCTAATACAGCGCAAGATATTATAAAAGAAAAAGATTTACAATTAGCCTCTAAAGATAGTGTTATTAATTTGAAAGATGAACAACTTAGAGACAAAGATATTAGTTTAAAAGCTACGGAGAAAAGTTTGGAAGCCTCTGCCAAATTAAATAGTGTGCAGTCTGATTTAAATAAAGGCCTTGAAAGAGAAAATAAAAAACTTAAAACTAAGAGTGTATTTGACAAGATATTAATACCTGTTGCAATAGCTGGGGGATTTTGGGCGGGAACAAAAATAAAATAAAGTATGATAGAACAAGTAAAACAGTTTGTAGTAGAACAATTACATAATAATGAATTTTTCAAGGGTGGCGCTGCTATAGCTGTTTTATCGGCATTAGGTTTTTGGCTTAAATCTTTTTTCCCTTGGATTTGGGGGAGAATAAAAAGACAGTTTTCTTATACTATGCGAATTGAGTCTAAGACAGAAATATATAATATTTTTAATGAGTGGCTTAGAGATAATCATTCTGATAAATATAAAAAAGTAATTTTATCTGTTAAACGAGATGATCATGATAGCATTGGATCAAGAGATGATGAAAGAACTTATTCTGTAAAAGAAAATAATTTTGAGTCTGCTTTTTATTTTTGGCAAAATAGAACTCCTGTGTTTTTAGAGTCTTCTCGTGAAAAAATGGAAAATGCAAGTTATCTAGAAAACGCTCATATTGAAAGTTACACACTTACTACTTATTTCAATAGAAATACTTTGAAAAGTCTTTTAAATGAAGTGGTTAATGACTATAATTCAAAGCAGAAAAAGAAAACACAGAGTTACTTATATGACTATAGAAATTATAATGGCTGGGATAAAACAGGAGTTATAGAAGTAAAACCTTTTGACAAGATTTTTAATTCGGAAAAAATAGAACTATTAGATGATATAAATAATTTCTTCGAGTCTAAAGAGTATTACTTGGAAAGGGGTATCCCTTACAGAAGAGGGTATTTAGCAGATGGAATTCCTGGAAACGGAAAAACTACTACTATACTATCAATAGCTCAAAAGTTAGGTAAAGATGTTTACTCTTTAAATATAGCATCTCTTACAGATTCAGATCAGTTAAGAATGGCCTTCAATACCATAAAAGAAAATACTTTTTTACTACTTGAAGATATAGATTGTGTAGTGGATGATAGAGAAAAAATAAATGATAAAATAAATTTCTCAACAGTTTTAAATGTTCTCGATGGAGCTTATTCTAAGAAAGGTATTTGCACATTCTTTACCAGTAATCATGCCGATCAATTAGATAGTGCTTTGACAAGATGTGGTAGAATGGATAAAAAAATAACTTTTAATAATCCTAAAAAAGAAGATGTTGAAGGAATGTTAGAATTGTTTTTCGGCGAAAAGAGAGAATTAGAAAATTACAATGAAACTCACTCTGCGGCACAATTACAAGAGTTTTTTATAGAATCAAATACAATAGAGGAAGCAATTAATAAAATTATATAAATGTATTACTTATTTGATGAAGAGATAACAGTAGAGTCTGTAAATAATTTAATGGAAAAGTTAGAAGGTCAAGAAGATATAAATCTTTGGTTTTCCACACATGGTGGATTAACTTCAGCTATGAGATGTTTAGTTGAGTTTTTTAATTCTTTAAAGGATAATATAAAAATAACATTAACAAATTGTTTGTGTTCTGCGGGAGTTGATTTACTATTAGATTACAAAGGTTCGTTAACTTATAAAGATTTAGACTACATATTAATACATAAAGGTGACAGACAAACCTACAATTTCCGTAAAGACGATTGTATAGATGAGAAGATATTGTTAGCGCAGGATAAAAAAGAAAATAAAAGATATTTTAAAAAACTTAAAAAATTAGGATTAACAGAAAAACAATTGAAACGTTTTAAACAAGGTAGAGATGTAGTATTATATGAAAAGGATTACCACTTAATAAATCTTTGATTTAAGATACTAAAATACATCAAGTTATACGCAACTATCAAAAACAAATAATAATTAATTAAAACACTTAAAAATGACGTTAGAAGAGGTTAAAGACCGATTAGAAGCAATCCTAATCAGAGTTAAAGAAAATAATAATTATCATTTTAATTTAAATGGTGAGATTTTAAAAGATTTAAAAATAGATTCAGAAAATAAATACAAAGATCAAGAAATAGTTTATTCAGAAGGGATTTTAAATACTATAGATACTTTAACTAATAATATAGATACTGAATTACTCAAACAATTTGTAAATATTAATAGAACTAGCGAACTAGTATTTAATCCTAAAATTGATCATCCAGTTTGTAACTCTTAATACTAAATCCACAGTCCCTCTTAATTGAGGGATTTTTTATTTCGAGCAAAAATAAATAAGAAAATATTTTGTCAATTCAAAAATAATTACTAAATTTGTAAAATGATAGAAGGTATTGACGGAGAAACACATATAAACATTTACTCCAAAGGTAAAACAGAAATAGGAAGATGGCTTAGTAATTTTAGTTATTCACCAATACAAACCCAACATGGTTGGTTTAATTCTATTGAAGGTTATTGGTATTGGCAGACAACTTTAAATGATCATCTAAGAGAGTGTCATGGATTTTCCGCTAAAAAACTTGGAAAAGAAAGTGAAAAAATATTAGACATTTCTCCAGAATTATTTCAGGACAAAATTAAAAAAGCAATCGACTTAAAATTAAAGCTAAGGCCTAAAGATATTGCTAATATTAATTTACCGTTATCCCATTATTATGATTACGGCGGCAAAAAAGTTGAAAAACCAGAATATAATTGGATCACAGAACATATAGAAACAAGAATTAAACAGTTAAAAGAATATTATGAAATACGAAAGAATAAAAGAAGAATTAGCACAAATTAGTCATGACTTACATGGACAATTTGGAGCCGAGGCTGACCAAGTCAGATACGAATTATATAAAATAATAAATAGAATTGAAGAAAGGCTTTTCCGCAAAAAATTAAATAAAGAAAAATAATATGGATAAATGGCAAATAGTAGAACATAATTGGTCAGACACATCAATCTATAATCAAGACGGCAGACTAATCTGTACAAAATCAATTGATGATGAAGATACAACTGAGGAAAACCAAGATGAAAGAGAAGAAGAGGTTTCCAGAGATTTTAATTTAATCGTTTGCGGTCAGGAAGCTTTAGAAGTTCTTGAAATTATATTAAAAGAATATGAGTTGGGCATAGTTACAGGAATTGACAGTCGTAAAATAAAAGAGTTACTAAATCGCGCGAAATAAATAGTATGATAGAAAGCAAACAAAGAAAAAACGGAATGTATTATTTTGTAGTAAAAGCACAAAATGGCCAAATAGTAGTTTACAGTGAAGACTACAGTTCAGAAGCTGGGAGAGATAATGGAATAGCTTCTCTTAAAAAGATTATGCAAGGAATTATTTTCGCGGAATTAAAAAACTAAAAATAATGTTTAACAGTACAATAGTAGACAGAAGAACTACAACGCAAGAAGTAAATAATCACTCTGAAACAAATATAGAAGCTTCAGGAGTAATAACTCAGACAAATACAGAAACAAAATTTATTTCTTTAAATGTAAAAAGTGAAAGTTATAAAACTGTTTTTTCGTCCAATCCTTACTACACTGAAAAAGTCCAGGATGATTATAAATATTATGATAATACTAGGGGATATGAAGAGACAACTACTAAAGTTTTTGTAAAAGTAAAACAAGTTATGATGGTGGGTTCAATTTTCACTCTTGAAGTAGAAGAGATCTCTAAACAAGAAAGTAAAGTTACTTCGTGTGGATATGAGTATAAAAATCAATACTATAAAACACCAACAATTATTTAATTTCGCGCGAAAAAAGAATGAGAAAAATAGAAAATTTAAACCTAATAATAAGCTGCTTACTATGTACCATATTTAGACAACAAATGTTTTACAAATATGATTTCAATTTAGTAAGAGCTAGTTTTAAAAGAAAAAGAAATATATGAAATACTACCTAGATACAGAATTCCTAGAAGGAAAACAAAAAGAAAAATTTCCAATTAGTTTATTCAGAAAAGAAACACCAGATACAATTGATTTGATTTCAATTGGAATAGTTTGTGAAGATGGTCGAGAGCTATACCTTATATCAAAAGACTTTAATTTAAAAGAAGCTTGGAATCGTTCACAACAAAGTGATCAACATAGAAACGGGCATTGGATAAAAGACTACTGGATTCGTGACAATGTTTTAAGACCAATATACAACGAACTTCATAACAAAGAGTGGAATCACATACAAAAAGCTATAAGGCTTGGTATTTACATAGATGCGCCAGAACATAAGTTCACGTTTAACAATCTGAGAAAACTTTTAATAAAATATGGTAAAACTAATAATCAAATAAAAGCAGAAGTATTACGGTTTACTTTAGACCCCAATGATGAATTTTATAATTGGCATTTAGGAACTTCGGATGAATATTTTGATGTTATCTCAAATGATGAAAAAGTTAAGCCAGAATTCTATGCTTACTATGCGGACTATGATTGGGTTGTTTTCTGTTGGTTATTTGGAAATATGATTAATTTACCTAAAGGTTTTCCCAAGTATTGTCGAGATTTAAAACAATTATTTGATCAAGAAGCTTATTTAGGTATTGTAGAAGGAGGAGATATACAATTAGATTTAAAAAATCACCCTAGTTACCCAAAACAAGAAAACGAGCATTCTGCTATCTATGATGCTAGATGGAACAAAAAGCTGCATGAATTTTTAATTTCGGCGGAAAAAGAATGAAAATAAAATATCAAAAATTAGCTCATTGTATTACAGCAACTATAAGATCTGAAAAACTAACTTTTCAAGGAGCGGGTAAAACTAAAGAAGAAGCTCTACAATGTATGTGGATGCTCTATAACAAATACTATTATTTATAAAAATCGCGGGAAAAATAAATGAAAACAAAAGAACAGTTGATTAAAGAAGCCTATAAAGATAATTACGACTTAGTAAAAGAATTTATAGATAAAGACGGATGGTGTACCAGAATAGATTATAGTTCGGGCGAAGAAAAAATAAATCACAAAACATTAAACGAACTAGGATTCTACAAAGACGATGGTAAGCTAGAAACATATATGTCAGACAAAGGACATTTCTGGAGACCAATAGAATTAAAAGAATTTCAACATAATAATGGCTGGATTAATATTTACAGTTTAGAAGACTTACCAGATAATGAATACTTTCAAAGAACAGACATAGAACTTGATCATGTATGGTGCAGAAGAATAGATGGTCTTGAATATGTAATACCCGTACAAAACCTTACATACACCAACCACACTCACTGGCAACCCATACTTAAATATAATAGCCCAGTATACTAAATAGAACCCCCATATCAGAAATACCCCTGCCTTCGAGTTTCAATTAAAATGTACCCCCGCAATAAATTTTGTGAGGGGTTTTGTTTTTTAAAGAAAATTGCAGACGTGCATCTGTAAGAAATGACCTACAGTGTTGATATCCAGGCGATTACAAAAGTTCTCCCTACCCGCATACTTTGGTATCAAAACCAAATCAAATTTCTTAGAAAGCCTAATTTTACGTTTCACTTTTTCAAGTTTTTTCTTTGTGTTTTTAGCTTGTCATCTATTCTTATATTTCTTATTTATACTTATTTCTATAGAATATTTATTTTGTCACTTTCTTTGTTTGTCTTTATTCTATATAATAATATGTGTTTTTGAAAATCAATTTAATTGCCGTTTTTGTTTTTAACTGTTTTTTGCGCGAAATCTGTTATTGTTCAGTTTAAATGAACGCTCTTATATAATGAACACACACGCGTATACGAAAATCTTTTCATATAAAAAAATTTATTTACGCATTTTTATTTAAATGTTCGACCTATATTTGTAATGTCGCTAAGGAATACTAACGACAACGTTCTTTAAGTAATTGAAACAGCCTTATACAAAAATCTTTTTTATTGTGCAAGTTTTATTTTAATTATTTTTAAATTACCTTTACCAAGTGAAAGAGATCAAAATAATAATACTCTTTCTTAGTTGTATCTTTGCCCGAATTAATACCAACGGGATAACCAAAGCGAAGCGAATTCTTTGACATATTGTAATAGTGTTGGATTGTCAGCCTTAGAGTAACAAAGCCTTATTAACTTAGTATTAATTAGGAATTCTTTGTAAGCTTTTACGCCGTCCTAGAAAGCACTAAGTTGTATTAAAGAGTTTCTTGCAACTTTAAATAATGAAACCTCTATAAAATATTATCCCTCGCAGTAGTTTAATTTACTATCAATGGAATTGGAGCGGGGGAACAAAACAATAACTCAAATAATATTATTATGAATATTAATGTATCATTAACCGAAAATACAGAGCTTAGTTTAATAAAAGACTATTATATTACTTCAAAAGGTGGAACTATAACCTTTGATTGGTGGATTGAAAGATGCGGAGATTATTTTGCATATATTTGTGAAGGCGTAGTTAACAACCAACCTATAAAAATAACAGTTGAAAGATTTTAGAAAAACAATACTCATTTAAAACTTATTATTATGAACTACAATCAATTATTAAAAGTAGAACCAATAGAAACACAAGGAACTAGAGTAACAAAAGTAACTAAGAAAGATTACGGTTATAGAATCCAAATGTTTAATAATTATATTACACTTTATTACGTTAAGTTAATCATTAATGACAATAAGAGTGCGAAAGCTCATTACTTAGTTAAAAAGAATTATTGTGCAGACAATCGTTATACTATTTACTTTGATTGTGAGGGTAATTCAATAACATTGAAGGAATATAAACTTATAAATAAATAACTATGAAAGATTATTTTTTAAGAATAGATCATGAAAGTACAATTTATAATCTATCAAAAGACAAAGCAATTGAACTAGGTAAGAAAAATTATAATAGCGCTAATGCACATCTTATTGGTATAGGTAAATATAAAATGAGTGGGGGTAAAAAAGTCTATACTTTAGTACCTCTGCAATTTTTTGTTTAATTTTCGGCAAATAAAAACTAAAAAAGAAAACAGTTATGAAACTATCAAACGAAAGACAAGGAATGTTGTTACTAATAGGTTTAATTATCTTTATAGTTGTAGCAATTCCAGTAACAGAATATATATTAAATTATTTAACTTCTAAATTCTAACATTATGATTACTTTATTTATTATCATTGTAGTATTGTATGTAAAGTACGATTCTATTTCAAATTTTTTATGCGGAAATAATAAAAACTTATTTAAATACTAAATATATGAAAAATTTACAACTTATATTAGCAGACATTGCACACTTAACAAATTTAGCAATAACTAAACAGGGGGCAATTGACAAAGGTTTTGACTATTATTTAGAAATTGAGTACGCATCGCATTACGGAGGTTACAGATTAATTAATGTAAATATTACAAATGGCGGGCATAGAGGCGCGTTCGGTGAGACTGCAACTTGCTCAAGACGCTCATTAAAAGTAATGACCGCTTACTTAGAAGGTATTTATAACGGCATAAAAACAATTAAAACAGATAATTATGAGAACAAATAAATACAATTACTTAAAAGTAATACAACAAAATTACGGTCAAGGGTGGGAAGATGTTAGCGAGTACGAAACAAACTCACAAGGCGAACCAAAAGAGTTTCACGAATACCCAAAAGTTGATGGAAAACATAAGCAAAGAATATCATTAGTAAGACATGACCTTGCAGAATATAAACTAACAGGATATGCGACTAGAGTAATAAACCGTAAAGAATTAAAATCATGAAACTTAAAGAATATTTAGACAAATTGGATTTCGCGGAAAAAAATAAAAACAAAGAAATAACAGTTCTTTCCGTCCAATCAACAAAATCTTTCAAACTAATAAAGAAAAACAGCACTAAACAATACTTCATAAAAAGAGTAAAAGACAGTAAGACAATCTTAATAGGAGACAGAGACAAAAGCGAAGACTTTATTTTATATGGTTTGTTTGCGAATAGAAATGAAGTAAAACAATTATTTAATAGTTAGAGTTATGTTAGATTGTACAGATTATTCAGCAGAACAATACCCTGAATTAAGAGAGGGTATGAGAGTTAAACTATATAATGGTGAAGAGGGGGAAATAATAGCAACAGATAATTATTATTTTGCTCTAAATGATAACTCAATTTTTCATAGAATGGATATTAAAATTATATTTAACCCTTAATTCCTCGAAAAATAAAAACTAAAACAATGGAAAAACTTATTAAAAAATGCCAAGCTTATTTGCGCAAAAAGAAAATAGAAACAGTTAAAAAAGACAACGAAATAAAAGTAAGTAAAATAGTTACTTCAATATTCGACGAAAAAACACCTAAACAAGCTATACAACTGTTCAAAGAAATACAAACAGAAATAAACAACAGACTAGACAAAGAACTTAAAACAAGTTTGGAAGCAGTAACAGAGATAGGAAAATTTAAAAATATAGAGGTATGAAAGATGCACAAAGAAAACTTTTATCTTTACATATAAGTTATAAGAGGAGTTTAAAACAAGCGGTAAACCATACTAAAAAGGCACAAAATATAATACTAGAATATTATACAGACGATTTAATAAAAAGCTTTAAGACGTGGGATTTATTACTTACAAATATTAACTTCATTTGTTATGAAGATTTAGGAACAGGTAAATTAATAGCTATCAAACTTATTAAAGATAAGTATAACAATTTCCGCGAAAAAGATTTAAAAACAGAAAGAAAATGACTACACAACAAATAAAAGAACAGTTATGTATATACGACAAACGTAATCCTAACTATGAAGAGTATGACAAACCAATAAAATCTGAAAATTGCTTTTGTGATAATTGTTTTAGAGGTAAACACGAACTAGCAAATGAGTTATTGCGGAAAAAAGAAATTAACAAAGAACTGTTAACTGCAATAGAAACAACAAGAACATGGTATGTAAAAGAAGGGTTTAACTTATTAGCACCTGAAACGCCTATAGTATTTAGTAACCTGTTAGATTTTATTTTACCAATGAATAACGACAAAGAAAAATTTATTTAGTTTAATTCAAATAATATTATTACATTTGTCGTATTATTAACCATATAAGCTAATGAATGCGACATAAAGACAATAAGAAAGTACTTAAAAGAGCATTAAAGTATGCAGTACTAAATAAAAATACCAAGGAAATAACTATTTATAGGTTCAAAACACAAGTATCAGCCTTATTAAGTATATCAACTAGAACCTTATACAGAGATATTCCTTATGAAACTATTGATTACATAGTCTATAAAGTGGCAAATGTCGTATTATAGTGTATATATGTAAAGGAACACGACATAAAGGCGCGCAAAAAAGAAATAAAAACAGTTAAATTATGTACAAACTAGACCTAAAAGAACTAATAGAAGATATAAACCTATCTATAGAAGCAATACAAAACAAAGACTATAAAGATGCAATAGCTTTACTAGAGGAAATCAGACAAGACCTTGCTATCATTGATGTTTGTCAAAGCTAAAAAGATATTTAGAGGTGTCTAAAGGTGAGGACAACCCCACCCACAAACATTTATTCCTTCTAAAATACTAAAAATATGACCCATCGGTCAGGCTTCGAACTTATATAGGAGAATACTTAAATTTAAACCTTAACAATTTTTAACAATTAAATAAAAGAAAAATGACAACATTAAAAACTTATTTAGAAACTGACAACTATAATGGAATAGTTTATAAAGATTATAACGCATTTAAAAACAATCCTAATAGCGTTTGTTATATACCTGAGAATGCAGAAGACCTAGACGATACATTTACATATCAGGATTTGTATGCAATGGTTGCAGAATATTTAGAAGAAACAGAAACAACTTACGGGAATGATGTAGAATCTTTTACTAGTGATATGTTTGACTGTTTAGAGTGGGAATTCCCTAGTACGTATTTAGATAATTTAGATTTATAACTGTTCTTTTATTTCTTTTTCGCGGATTTTAATTACAACCTACTTACAACAAACAATTTAAAGCTATTTTTAGCTGATTTAAGACACTAAAACAATAATTTAATACTGTTAGACGCTTCAGATTAAAAAGGCGTGCCAAATATGAGAACAATTAGAACAAAGGTTTATACTTTTAATGAGTTAAACAAAGAAGCACAGCAAAAAGCATTAGAAAACTATCAAGATATAAATGTCTGTCACTATTGGTGGGAAGATATTTACTTAGATATTCAAGTAATAGAAGCGCATATAGAATCTTTTGATTTAGATAGAAAAGAGATTACAGGCAAGTTTTATAACGGTGGGTATACAACAGCAAAAAATATAATTGAGCATCACGGAGAAAATTGTGAAACTTATTTATTAGCTAAGCAATTTATTATAGAATTTGATGAAGCAGAAAAAGAAATAAGAGCGCAAGATTTTTATGATTATTTTGATGACAGAGAAAAACAGTTTCTTCATGACTTACTTAAATGTTATTTAAAGATGTTAGAAATTGATTTAGAATATAGACTATCTAGTGAAGCTATTAAAGAAACTCTTATTGCTAATGAATATGAGTTTTTGTCTACAGGTAAAATGTTTTCTTAGTTTT